>PVMK01116588.1_pt1 | contig 111074 bp, 104 predicted proteins | sample 1853481 | NCBI WGS metagenome assembly PVMK01 (sample SAMN08533507, study PRJNA380276) | Marine sediment metagenome, whole genome shotgun sequencing project.
CAACCGGCCGATACGCCGGTACTTCCCCTCGAACATCTCGATCCACTCTTGGAGCTTCTCGATCTCATCCAGTTCGAGCCCTTCGATGTCCCCGGTGAAGAGCTCTTCGTCGAAGGACACCAATGCAAGCGCGCGCGTGCAGTCTTTTCCAGCGAACATCCCGTAGGGTCCGCCCGGGCCGTAGAAGCTCCGGCCATGCGTCACGTCGTACACGTAACCGCGGATACCGAGGAGAAGGGGTTTGGTCGGGTCGGAGCCGTCGTAGTCCGCAAGCTCCGAGAGCGAGTAGTCGCGCTCTTCCGCTTTGGGCAGAGGCGCGCGTGGCTCCTCTTTCTTCCCGAACAGCCTCGCCACGAAGCGACCTATACCCATGCCCGAGACCTACGACGAACGCAGGCCCCGGACAATCAGGCTCAGGTACCGAGCAGCGACTACTCGCTCAGCGCCCCGGCCCCACCCATGTGGTAGCCCTCTTCGCCGTGTAGGTTGGTGTCGAGGCCCTCGGTCTCCTCGTCTTTGCTGACGCGGAGACCGATGGTGGCGTCGATGACCTTTAGGATGACGAAGGTGACCGTGACCGAGTAGGCCGCAGCAGCCACCACACCGATGATGTTCTCGATGAAGAGCTTGCTACTGCCATCGATGAGTCCGCTTTCGCCGCCCCAGACCGTGGCCGCGAACACCCCGGTCAGGATCGCACCGAGGGCGCCGCCCACCCCGTGGATGCCAAACGCATCGAGCGCGTCGTCGTAGCCGAGCCTACCCTTGAGCATCACGGCGCTGTAGCAAACGGCACCGGCCGTCAGTCCCATCAAAACCGCCGAGACCGGACCCACGAAGCCTGCCGCGGGCGTGATGACCACCAAGCCGGCCACCAGACCCGAGGCCACGCCGAGGGCGGTGGGCTTGCCCTGCTTGATCCATTCTACGATGGCCCAGGCCAAAGCTGCAGCGCCTGCCGCAACGTGCGTGTTGACCAACGCAAGCGCCGCATTCTCGTTCGCTGCCAATGCACTACCCGCATTGAATCCGAACCAACCGAACCAAAGCAGGCCCGCGCCAAGCATCGTCAGCGTCAAGTTGTGAGGCGGGCCCGGACGGCTGCGGCGTCCGAGGAGCAAGGCACAGACCAACGCTGCGGCCCCCGACGAAAGGTGAACGACGGTCCCACCCGCGAAGTCCAGCGCACCGCGGGCGCCGAGCCAGCCGTCCGGCCCCCACACCCAGTGGCAAATCGGGTCGTAGACCAACGTCGCCCACAAGATGATGAACAGAACGTACGCGGAGAACTTCATCCGCTCGGCGATGGCACCCGAGATCAGCGCCGGCGTGATGATGGCGAACATCATCTGGAACGCCATGAAAAGGATGTGCGGGATCGTGGAGCCCTCTTGCGGCTCGAGACCGACGCCGTTCAAGAAGGCGTACTCGAAGCCACCAATGAAACCACCGCCGGCGTCCGCGCCGAACGAGAGTGAATAGCCGATCACGATCCACTGCAGCGTGATGATGCCCAGCGCGATGAAGCTGTGCATGAACGACGACAGCACATTCTTCGAGCCCACCATGCCGCCATAAAAGAGCGCCAAGCCCGGCGTCATGAGCATAACGAGCGCACACGACACCATGATCCATGCGGTATCGGCCTGATTGAGAGCGTCCATCCCCGGTTCCTCCTTCGAAGTTGGAAGAGCTTAGATCCGAGCTGTTTCCGCCGGATGTGTCCAACGTTTCCGGTTTGTTTCAAAGTGCGTGAGGCTGTTGAGACCCCAGCAGGCTGAAATCGCTGCGTTTTTCCCGGCTCGTACGGGGGTGCATACAACGGTGATTTCGGTTACAACTCCCCTCCGGCGAGCCACACCGACTAGAGGGTGGAAACGGCGGCCGATACAACAAGAGAGGCAATATCAATGGAATCCGCAGCTGAGTTCTTCGAAAAGTTTGAGTTGAGAGCCGCCGAAAACACCGACGCGGCCACAGCCCCCAACGCAATCTACCAGTTCAACATTACCGGCGACGGCGGCGGCGAGTGGAACCTGGTCCTCACGAAGGGCAAGACCGGCGACTACGTCAGCAAGGGCACCCATGACAGCCCGGGCGCGACCATCACCGTGTCCGCCGAAGACTGGCTTGGGATGATCAATGGCTCGCTGAACCCGATGCAGGCCTTCATGTCCGGTAAGATCAAGATCGACGGCGACATGACCCTTGCCATGAGCCTTCAGCAGGTAATGAACCTGGCTCAAGACTAAGCCTCCGGAGTTCGCACTCAATCAGGGTGGCTTCTTTTCTGGGGGCCACCCTTTTTCGTAAACCTATGGCCTCATCCATCAGACCAAGCGAGTCGACGCGTACCAGGCTCAACCCTGAAGACCGTCAACAACAACTGTTGCGCGTAACGTCGGAAATCATCGCCGCCGACGGCGTCGACAGCGTGCGGATTCCCTATGTCGCGTCCGCAGCGGGCGTCACCCGGCCGGTCGTCTACAAGTTCTTTACGAACCGGCACGAGCTGATCAAGGGCGTCCTCGAAGACTTCCGCGAAGATTTCGCGAGCCGGACTCCGAACATCGTGGAGACCGACGACGCCGCTGACATCGGCTCGATCGCGCGCGCATTCATCGACGCAGCCTGCGACACGATCGAGGCCAAGGGCTCGGGTGGTTGGCAACTGCTTCGTTCGGTAGGCCCCGACCCGGAGATCGCTGCGGTCAGTAAGCGGTTCCGGGGACAGCTCGTCGAGCCGTGGCTGCTTCCACTTCGTGACCTCACGGGCGTCGACGACGCCGTGGCGGAGGCACTCGCCGACATGATGCTGAGCGCCGCGGGCGAGATCTTGCAGCGTTGGATCGATGGCGATTTTTCGCGTGAGCAGGTGGCGACCCTCCTCGGGCGCATCATTCTCGCTGTGCTGATCGAATTCACCGAGTAAGAGGCACATGGTTTCGGAGATATTCGACGCATCGAAGTGGACGGAGATACCGGGCTTCAAGCTGCAGGACATCAGCTACCATCGCGCCAACGAGCACGGCACGGTCCGCATCGCCTTCAATCGCCCCGAGGTGCGCAACGCGTTCCGCCCAAGCACGGTCGACGAGCTCTACAGAGTGCTCGACCACGCGCGGCAAACGTCGGACGTCGGCTGCGTGCTCCTCACCGGCAATGGCCCTTCTCCCAAGGACGGCGGCTGGGCGTTCTGCTCGGGTGGCGACCAGCGCATCCGCGGCAAGGATGGATACAAGTACGAAACGGATTCGGCCGGAGAGATCGACCCGGCGAGGCTCGGTCGCTTGCACATCTTGGAAGTGCAGCGGTTGATCCGCTTCATGCCGAAGATCGTGATCGCAGTGGTGCCCGGTTGGGCGGTCGGCGGCGGTCACAGCCTGCACGTGGTCTGTGACATGACCATCGCCAGCAGGGAGCATGCGCTGTTCAAGCAGACCGACCCCGACGTCGCCAGCTTCGACAGCGGCTACGGCTCCGCTCTGCTCGCTCGCCAGATCGGGCAGAAGAAGGCGCGCGAGGTGTTCTTCGTGGGCCTCACCTACAGCGCCCAGGAAGCCGCCGACATGGGGATGGTCAACGCGGTCGTGCCCCACGCAGAGCTCGAGAATTTCGCTCTTTCCTGGGCCAAAGAGGTGAACTCAAAGAGCCCCACGGCCATGCGGATGCTCAAGTTCGGCTTCAACATGATCGACGACGGCCTCGTTGGTCAGCAGATCTTCGCCGGAGAAGCCACCCGATTGGCCTACGCCACCGAGGAGGCCCAGGAAGGCCGCGACGCCTTCCTCGAAAAGCGCCCTCAGGACTACCGGAAGTTCCCCTGGCACTACTGAGCCGGAGGATGCCACCAAGCGATGCCGGATCTAGGTCACACTCTCCTACTTGGACTCAGGCCCGAAACGTGGCAAATGAGCGTATCATCAGGAGAACGGAGTAAGTCATTTCAAGTAAGATATTTGTAGGGAACCTCAACTTCGCGACGACAGACCAAGAGCTGCGTGAGCTCTTTGGAGAGATCGGCGAGGTCGTTGACGTTCACATTCCAAAGGACCGTGAGAGCGGGCGCCCCAGGGGCTTCGCATTCGTCCGGTTCGCGGCTGAAGAGCACGCCGCTCAAGCCGTCGAGCAGTTCCACGGACGCGAAGTCGGTGGACGCGACTTGCGCCTAGACATCGCTGAAGACCGCCCACGGCCCCCGCGCCAGCAGCGCGATTTCGGGCCACCCCCGGACCGCTATGCTCGCGACGACTACGGTCGGGGTGATGGCGGAGGCGGCTACGGCCACGGCGGCGACGGTCGCTCCTTCGACAGGCCGAAGAAGCCCAAGGGCAGTCGCCGAGGCCTGCGCGGCAAGAAGCGAAGCCTCTAGCGACGCGGTGCGCGCGGCATCTTGCGCTGCTCGAGCAGCACGCACAGCCTACCGGACGGCTTAAAGATCTCGGGCGAGGTGTGAACCCCGCCCGAGTGCCCGTTTTGTTGTACCCCCAAGGAGTTGTAATCTCGATTTGCACTGTCGACGGGTCGCTAATCAGCCGCCGACAGCCTTACGGTAAAGCTTTGGAAACACGGTTGTCAACAAGTATCTTGGGTCACAATTGTGCAGAGGTTACGAATGCTTGTGATGAGCGCGCTCAGCGGAAAGCTGCGCTACCTTCCCGGCGATGTCGTCCTAGTGCGCTGACGTGACCACTGCAACGCCCATCGATTCCTTGGTTACGGACCGAGCGTTCACTAGTGCGCTCCACGGATCGGTAGCCCGCGGACTCGAGCAGATCGACGGTCTTGCCGAGCTCGTCCGCGCTCACCAGCAGATCGACGTTTCCCCCTAGCCCAGTATAAGATGGACGGCTTCGGTGGTATAGAGCGCCGATGGCTACGCATCAAAGGCTCGGCGACCTGGCAGAGGCGCTCGAAGCAGAGGGGGCGGACGAGCTTCGGGTTCACGTCGTGCGGCGTGCGCGCGAGTTCAAGCGCTCATGGGTGATGATGGCGGAGGCTCTCGTCGAGGTCCGCAACCGAGAGTCGTACCTCGACTGGGGGTACGAGGACTTCTACGCGTATTGCTCGCTCGAGCTTCAGCTCAAGCAGGTCACCGCCGACAAGCTCACGGGCTCGTACATCGCGCTCAAGCGGCACGCGCCATCTGTATTGAAACGGGACGGCCTCAATGAGCGCATTCCGACCTGTGACGCGGTCGAGTATTTCGCCAAAGCCCTGAGGAAGAATCCGAGCAACGACGCGGTGGACGAGCGAGCCGTGGATCAGGCGGTGGTCGATGAGCTCCGGGAGGCGGTCTTCGAAGAAGGCGCACCGGTGACCGAGCTTCGAAAGCGATTCAACCCCCTCTTTCACCCGAAGCCCGAGGGTGCAGAACAGATGGACACGATCCGACGCGCGACTGCGGCCGCAAGGCGGCTCGAGAGGATGATCGAGGAGATCGACGGCCTGCGTCGCCCTACGGTGCGCGCCACGCTCGACAGCCTCGAAGCGCTCCGCGAGGAGCTGACCGACTTACTGGAACGCACCAAGGCACAATACGCGAAGTCAGCTTGAAACTCAGTGAAACGTGCTCTATTTCATGGAACCTTTCACGATGTCTGACAAAACCAACGTGCCGGCCGTCGAAGGCCTCTTCACCATGGACTCACGCGAGCCGCGCCTTCTTGGGACACGATGCCGCGCGTGCGGAACCTATTTCTTTCCCGCCGAGAAGACCTTCTGCCGGAACCCAGCATGCGACCAGACCGACTTCGAGGAGGTGCCTTTGAGCCGCACCGGAAAGGTCTGGTCGTACACCAGCGCGAGCTACAAACCGCCTCCGCCCTTCGTAGCCAAGGAACCGTTCGAGCCGTTTGCGATCGCAGCGGTCGAGCTCGAAGAGGAAGGGATCACCATCCTCGGCCAAGTTGCCGACGGCATCGGTGTCGATGCATTGAAGACCGGCATGCCGATGGAGCTGGTGCTTCGCAAGCTGTATGAAGACGACGAGCACGTCTACCTCACTTGGAACTGGAAGCCGATCCGCGGCGGGAGTGACGCATGAGCAAAGACGTTGCAGTTCTCGGTGTGGGCATGCACCCATGGGGCAAGTGGGGGCAGAGCTTCGTCGGCTACGGTGTGAAGGCCGCGCGGGACGCGTTGAAGGATGCAGGCGTGCAGTGGAAAGACATTCAACTGGTGGCTGGCGGCGATACGCTTCGGAATGGCTACCCTGGCTTCGTGGCCGGCGCGACCTTTGCACAGGCGCTCGGCTGGTCCGGCGCGAAGGTGTCGAGCTCGTACGGCGCATGCGCGACCGGCGCACAGGCAATTGGCGTCGCGCGCGCGCATATCTTGGCTGGGCTTTGCGAGGTGGCGCTGGTGATTGGCGCCGACGCGGCGCCGAAGGGCTTTTTTGCGCCGGCGGGTGGACGGCGGCCGGAGGATCCAGATTGGCTGCGCTTCCACATTCAAGGGATCACCAACCCGACCTATTTCGGGCTGTACGCGCGTCGGCGCATGGACGCCTATGGCGCAACCCAGCGGGACTTCGCCGCGGTGAAGGCAAAGAACTCGAAGCACGGCCTTCACAATCCGAACGCGCGATACCGCAAAGAGGTCGCACCCGAAGACGTGTTGAGCTCGGTGTTGGTTGCCGACCCGCTTCACCTGCTCGATATCTGCGCCACGAGTGATGGCGCCGCCGCGTTGGTGCTCTCGAGCATGGACTTCGCCCGAAAGCACGCGACCAACCCCGTGAAGATCGTAGCCGTTTCGACCGTGACGCCGGTTTATCCCAACAGCATCATCGAGATGCCCAACCTCGCGACGGACTCCAAAGCCGGCGTCGGGCTGCCGGAGATCGGATTCAAAGAATCCATTGCGCACGGCGCATACGAAGAAGCCGGCCTCGGCCCCGAAGACATGAGCCTCGCCGAAGTCTACGATTTATCGACCGCCCTCGAGCTCGATTGGTACGAACAGATCGGCCTGTGCCCGCCCGGCGACGCCGAGAAGCTCTTGCGAGACGGCGCAACCACCATCGGCGGCCGAGTGCCGGTCAACCCGAGCGGCGGACTATCATGCTTCGGCGAAGCGGTGCCGGCCCAGGCGATCGCACAGGTGTGCGAGCTCACGTGGCAGCTCCGCGGCCAGGCCGAGGGGCGCCAGGTCGAGGGCGCGAAGGCCGGGGTGACCGTGAACCAGGGGTTGTTTGGGCACGGGTCGTCGGTGATTTGCACCGTCTGAGTCAGCGATAGCGACAGGTTCAGTCTAGCTGTGCGAGCTCTTCGTCGAGCCGGGCGTCCAGAACGTCTCGCGTGGGCACTTCGAGTGGACGCTTCGTCACGCCGCGCCCTCTGAACCTCCGCGCCATCACGACGAGCCACAGCGTCGACAACACAACCGCGATGGCCGGGATCAGCCATCCGGACTTCACGGGAGGGATGCTCAGATCGAAGCCGGGCACCCTCGCCTGCAGGCGGTCGCGGATTTCAGGCTCGGGCAGTCCCTCCGCGACCCAGCTGTGAATGTCCCGCCGCCACTCTCCGGCCTTGGGGCTCGGGCAGGAGTCGAGCGTTTTGCCCGGGCAAAACGGGCTCGCCGTATTGCGCACGATGCTCTGCACCTGGCGGCTTTCGCTTGGCGTGTCTTCGGTGGGCACGGAGGCGCATCCATGGATGAAGATAACCCCGAAGATCGCGGCAATACGCATCATCACCGGATTACCTAAGCACCCTGGCCTCCTTTGGTAAGGTGGCAAATTGTCGCGCCTCCACCCACCTGGCCCCCCACACTGTTGCTGGCGCTGTCGCTGACGCTGTCTAGATCAGCATCCCCGCCACCGCGGCCGTCATCAGCGACGCTAACATCCCTCCAAACATCGCCCGCAAGCCCAATCGGGCGACATCATGCCTCCGCTCGGGCGCAATCCCGCCGATCCCGCCCAACTGAATTGCAATGGAGCCGAAGTTCGCGAATCCGCACAGCGCGTAGCTCGTGATCACGACCGTACGCGGCGATAGCTGCGCGAGACCTTCCGACAGCGACTCGTAGAGATGCAGATACGCGATGAACTCCGTGAGGACGATCTTCTCGCCGAGCAAGGTTCCCACTGCGGCGCACTCGGCCACGGGCACCCCAATCAGAAACGCGAATGGCCAAAAGATCCATCCGAGGATCTGCTGCAGCGTGAGCGGGTCCACCGCTGCAACGCCCTGCAACCCCATCCAGTCGTTGTAGAGTTGGAATGGCAAACCCAGCAGCGCGTTGCTGAGCGCGATCAGCGCGATGAAGGCCAACAGCATGGCCCCGACGTTGAGGGCGAGCTTCATTCCCTCGTACGCCCCTCGCGCGGCGGCGTCGATGACATTCGCGTCGGGATTCTCCACCTCGGGAGTTACCTCGCCCACGGTCTCGGGCGTCTCGGTCTCCGGCCACATCACTTTGGCGATCACGAGCGCGGCGGGCGCGCTCATCACGCTTGCGGCGATCAGATGCCCGGCGATGTCTGGAAAGACGTCTTTGAGTAGGCCTACGTAGGCGGCAAGTACCCCGCCCGCCACGGTCGCAAACCCGCCAGTCATCACTGCCATCAGCTCCGACATGGTCATCGTACCGATAAACGGTGCAATCATGAGCGGCGCTTCGGTCTGGCCGACGAACGAGTTTGCTGCCGCGGAGAGCGTCTCGGAGCCGGAGGTTCGCATCGTGCGGCGCATGATCCACGCGAACACGCCCACCAACCGCTGCATGATGCCGAGGTAGTAGAGGATGGTCATCAACGACGAGAAGAAGATGATCGTCGGGAGCACATTAATCGCGATCGTGAACTTCTCCGACGCAAAGTCGCCAAAGAGGAACTCGGTGCCTCGGGCGGTGAATCCCAGTAAGGCGAGGACCACGTCGTTCAAGACCGCAAACAGCCGCAGCCCGAGGTCCGTCTTCATCACCAGAATGCCAAACGACACCTGTAATCCAATACCCCATCCAATGACTCGCCACGGCACACGATCGCGATGCTGGGAGAGTAGCCAGGCAATCCCAACCATCGCGAACAGCCCAAACAACGACACCAGACGCTGCCAAAACGGAACCATGCCCACCTCAGTGGTCAAAACAGCGGACAAGCAACTCATCGCGCCGGATACTAACTCTTTGAAAAAGGGGACTGATCCTTTTTATTCTTCTATTCGTAGGGAACGTTGAAGCGGGTGCGGTAGGGGGCGATTCGGGACTCGACGTCGTCTTGGGTCATGCCGAAGTCTGCGAGAGAGTACTTGTGGCGGCCGTACTTGTGCTGCTTGTTGAGCTTGCGGGAGGCCTCCATCGCTTCCCTGGCCTCGGGGGCGAGCTCGATGCCGGCCGCTTCGTAGATTCGCGCGACCTGCGGGATTGGGTCCTTCATCAGGTCGTAGTACGAAACGTCGACGAAGCCTCTGTCGTTCACCCGGTCGCGGGTGGCCATCGTGCGGCGCGCCATTTTCTCGATCTTGTCCAGCCAGTGGCTCGCCACGCGCTTCGGATCGACGTCGTCGCTAAAGATCATCTGCAGATGGGTGAGCATGCTGAACAGCGACGGGCTGGTCTTGAGGGGGTCGCGATGCGTGTGAACGATCGTCGCGTTCGGAAACACCTCGAGGAGCGGATCGAAGTACTCCTGATGGTGCGGCGTTTTCAGCACCCAGCGCACATCCTTGCCGATACCCGGACGCTGCCACTGCAAGTACTGCATCATGCGCTTCAGCGTCTGGTAGGCCGGCACGTGATCCTGCTTCTCCAGCCACTTGGAGTACGTCGGCACGTTCATCATCGCTTCAGGCGTGGTGGTCAGGAACGCCTGCTCGAGGAGAATGACCTCTTCCTCGGGCGCATCGGGCTCGGCCGGGTGTATCGCGAAGAAACCGGGCGACATGTACTTGAGCCCCTTGGCGGCGGCCGCGGCCTGTGCAAATCGCGGGTCCTTCTTCTGCCAGGGTTTTCGCTTCGGCGGAGCGGGGTTAATCGCCTCCCACGACGCAAGCGAACGAATCGCGGGGTCCTGCGCGATCGTGCGCTGTAGCATGGTCGTTCCGGTCCGCGCCAAGCCTGCCACGACGATCGGCGCCTCGACCGGAATGTCGAGGATCTCTGGATGCCGATTGATCGTGTCTTGTGCCACCAGCTTGTTCGCCAACACGCCGACAATCCGGCCTCGGATGATCATGTGACCGACTGGATTGAGCATAGCCTCTCGATTGATCGAGTCAGCCAGTACTTCCAGAGGCTCGAGGAACCGCTCGTCCCCAAAGTCCCTCAGCATCGCCTTTCGCCGCGCGTCCGAGAGCACGCCATCGACCGTGATCGGCTTACCGCCGATGCCCGCCCCCGAGAGAAGCCGCCCTAGTCGATTCGCGAACGCGATCGCAGCCGGCCGGTACGGCCGATCGAAGGTGCTCGTTATGTCGCCGGAAGACATCGGAGGGCTCAGAGCTCCGACAGCTTCACCACTCGGGTCCGCGGCTCGGGATGCTCGTTCGCGCGCACCCACCGCCAGCACATCGTGCCCTCTTCGTGGCCGACGGTGTCGATCCAATTGTCGAAGCCCTTGTCCTGCGCAGCCACCACCACTTGCACGGACCCATCGGGCCGGTACTTCGCGGTGTGCTTGTTCACGTGAATCGGGTAGTAGCGGTAGTCGAGCGATTCCATCCAGTAGTTGTTGAGCTGGAAGTTCCAATGCTGACACTCCGGAGGCGTCACCTCGATCACCAATGCTTCGTCCGGCGCCAGCTTCCAATAGCTGTGGTAGTAGGCGATGTCCGGCACGCCGCCCGCTTGGTTCGACACCTCTTGCGGCATCCGGGGCAGCTCGTTCGTGTGCTTCTTGAAGTTCTCCGCCCAGCTCGCGAACATGATCGCCGCACCTGCAACGAGGCCGGCCGACATCGTCAGGCCCTCCGCGCACTTCACCGGGTCGAAAGGCGACGGCTGCCCGTCGCCGCCGATACGCTCGATGTAAAGGTCGGCAATCGTTTCGTTCTCGCGATCCAAGAACGTCTGGCGCACGATGAGCGTGCCGGTCTCTTTTTCCATCGGAAGCCAGTTCCCCGGCTTCTCTTCCGTACTTAGAATGATTTCAAAGCTTCCGTCGGGCTCAGTCTCCAACGACGACGCTTCGAGGTACCCCGTCGGCGGCATGCCGCGACCCTGCCCGTAGTTGCCCATCTGCGTGAAGAACCCGAGGTAGTGGACGGACCCGCGATTGCCGTGAATGCGGTACTCGTGCTCGCCGCTGATCGCCGCGTTCTGGTAGTAGTTGTCGGGGTGGTCGGCGCCCATCTTCACCGTCTCGTGCACCACACGTTGGAGCACGGGCGCCAGCGGATCGTTGTGCTCGACAAACGTTTGCAACGCAGCGCGCGTGATCCGGCTCAGGTACCGGAAGCCTTCCATGCGATTCATTGGGTCGTTCGGCGTGTTCGGTCCGAGTACCACGTTCCCCGCCATCTTGAGCGTGTCGCAGAATCGGTTCCACACCGTACCGTCAAGGATCTCTTTTTCTTCCTGGCTCAGGTCGTCAGTCATTCGGTCTTCCTAAATCACGTCGTGCTTGCGCAGAAGCTCTTCGGTCTTGCTCCAGAGTCGTTCACCCTTGTCCGGGTCCATGGAGGGCTCCGATGATTCTTTCATCCGCAGCATGTGCATATATGCGCCCGTCCTGGAGCCCATCTCCTCGGAGGCGACGAGGTAATCGACGGGGACCGAGGCCTTCTCAGGGCTCTGGAAGAACAAGGCCATCACCGGTTTGAGGATCGGTTTGAGCCACATGGGCGTCTCACGCGCCATGTTCGAGTTGACGGCGCCAGGGCAAAGAGCGTGCACACAGACATCCGGATTCTCGCCGTTGCCGCCAGGATTGAGGCGCCTCGACAGCTCTTGGAAGTACGTCGTCAGGTGCAGCTTGCTGAGGCCGTAGTACTTCACCCCATCCGCCATGCCGTACTCGATCGGCTCGCCGAATGTGTCGAAATCGATCGGGATTGAGCTCCGATGAGTTTCGGATGAGACGAAGATCACCCGCGGAGGGTCCTCGGCGCGGGAGTTGTTGCCGTAAACGGCGTTGGGAATGACCCCATCGTGGAGCAATCGATTGAGTAGAACGAACTTCGCCAAGAAGTTCACCGCGAACATCAGCTCGAGGCCGTGCTTGCTCGTGCGCGAAGTGAGCGGAACGATACCTGCGTTGAACACGGCGGCGTCGAGTGTAATGTTTCGATCACGCAACTCGTCGCAGAAGGCAGTCATCGAATCGAAGTCGCTGAGGTCGACCTTGATCATCTCGACTTTGTCGCTGCCGCTCTCCGCGCGAACGTCTCGGCCCGCTTCGGGGATCCCGCTTCGGCAGGCCATGATCACGTGCGCGCCTCGCCTCGCAAGCCGAATTGCAATGGCCTTGCCGAGCCCACTGTTGGCGCCCGTTATCAGGCACGTTCGGCCGTCGAGTCGCACGTCGCGGGGCACGGACGCGACCTTCGGCTCCTTGCTTCGTTGATCGAGCAACCCACTCAAGACGGCGGTCAATGGGTTGTCGTGGGACCTATTGGCCATGACGGCCGCACTCTAGGGAACTCGGCCCCGCTGTCAACGCAGCCCCGTAATTTGCAGGTATTCCGCAACGGCGGACCCCAGCCCGACGAACATGGCGCGCCCCATCAAAGCGTGCCCAATCGAGACCTCGTCAATGTTGGGCAAGGTCAGGAACGTGGGCAGGTTTGTGAGGTCGAGGTCGTGCCCAGCGTTCACGCCGAGCCCATTGCCGGCAGCGCGTTCGGCCGCAGCCCGATAGCGGTCGAGGCTGCTGTTCAGGATGTCGCCGCCCCGTTCAAACGCGCGCGCGTATGGTTCTGTGTAAAGCTCGACACGATCCGCACCAAGCTCTGCGGCCCAGTCGATCGGCGCCGGGTCGGGGTCGACGAACACGCTCACGCGCACACCGTGCTCGTGAAAACGCTGAATGATCTCGGCGAGGGCGGCCTTGGGCGTGTCTGAGGGCCAGCCGGCCTCACTCGTCAGCTCACCAGGCCGCACGAGCGTGCATTGGTCGGGGCGCACCTTCTCGACCATCTCGATCAGGTCCGCGCGCGGGTCCCCCTCGATGTTGTACTCGACCCGATCCCGCACCGGCTCGAGCGCCGCCGCGATGTCGTACACGTCCCGAGGCCGAATGTGCCGCTCGTCCGCGCGAGGATGCGCCGTAATCCCCGGAGCCCCCGCTTCGACGCACACCCGCACCGCCTCGACCACGCTCGGCACGGCCCCGCCCCGGGAATTCCTGAGCGTGGCGACTTTGTTCACGTTGACGCTGAGCCGCACCATCGCGGGCAGTCTTAGCTCCGGAAGCGCCCCCTGTCAGCATTGGCTGGCCTCCACCCGAACCATGGGCTAGACAAGAAGTGAAACGTGTTCTATTACATCAGATAGAATATGGCTTATTTTTCTGTAATATTACACCCATGAACGTTAGCGCCAAAGCTGTCGTGCTCGAGGTCCTTTCCGCCAGCGAGTCGATTTACAAAGGCGTGCTGCCTGTGCGCTCACTCGTGCAGGCAGCGTCGGTCTTCGACATCGCTGAGAACAGCGTACGAGTCGCCATCGTGCGCCTACGGGCGGAAGGGCTGCTCGAGTCACCCGGACGCGGTGAGTATCGCCTCGGCCCGAGCGCTCAAGTGGTCAACGACAAGATCCACGGCTGGCGGACTGTCTCGTCTCGAGTCGGCAACTGGGACGGATCGTGGGCGGCGGTTTTCACCGCCGACCTGTCGCGCACCGACCGCCCTGCCCTTCGCCGCCGGTTGCGCGCACTTCGCTTCCTCGGCTTCGAGGAGCTGAAGCCTGGCCTCTTCCTCAGGCCGAACAACCTGACCCCGGGCATCGACGGCATTCGTGACGAGCTCGTCGCGCTCGGCCTCGATGCAGACGCGCCTGTGTTTCGCGTGGAAGAGCTGAGCTCCGATCAGGAAAGCCGCGCGCGCGCGCTGTGGGACAGTCCGAGCTTGGAGCAGACCTACTTGCAACTCCACGGAGACCTGACAGTCAGCATGGGCCGCCTGGAGGAGTTGTCGCTCAATGACTCGGTGCGCGAGGCGTTTCTCCTGGGGCGAGAAGGCATCCGTCACGTGGTGTTGGATCCGCTGCTGCCCGAGCCGCTGATCGACGAGGACAAACGCTCGTCGATGGTCGACGTTCTCCAGGACTACTGCGACAAGGGCCTAAACCTCTGGGCCCGCTTCCTAGAAATCGATTAAAGGTAGGCGACAGTGTGGGGGCGGTGGGGCGAGACAAACAGCCCGCCGAAGCCGTCCGGCCAAAAGGAGTTAATTCGAGTATGCTGCCGCTGCTATGAAGTCGGCGGATTTTACGTTTCAAACAATTGACGGGGCGAATCTTCACGTGAGCGGCTGGGCGGTCGAGAAACCCAAGGCGATCGTTCAAGTGTTGCACGGGATGGCGGAGCAAGCGTCCCGATACGCGCGTCTTGCGCAGGCACTCACTTCCGCCGGCTACACCACGTACGCGCACGACCATCGAGGGCATGGCAAAAGCGTTCCCGAAGGGACCCCGCCCGGCCACATGGCTGACAGCGACGGGTGGAATCGCGTCGTCGAAGATGCGCACGGTGTCAATCGCGAGGTCGCCAAGCGTCACCCCGGCCTTCCGATCATCGTGTTAGGCCACTCGATGGGTTCGTTCATGCTGCAGCAGTTGCTCTTCGAGCACCCGAACGACATGGTTGCGGCCGCGCTGTCCGCTTCGAACGGAAAGCCTCCCGCCATCGCAATGCTCGGCAAAGTCATTGCGCGGCTCGAGCGCGTGCGCGTCGGAAAACGGAAGCCGAGCCCCATCATGCAGAAGCTCACCTTCGGCGAATACAACAAGCCATTCTCTCCGGCGCGCACCGAGTTTGAATGGCTTTCGCGCGACCCCGAAGAAGTCGACAAGTACGTCGCAGACCCGCTTTGTGGTTTTGCTGTATCGACGCAGGTGTGGATCGACATGCTCAGCGCGCTCGACCGCATCGCGAACCCAAGCAACGTGGCCAAGGTTCCAAAAAGCATGCCGCTCTATCTCTTCGCGGGCGACCAAGATCCGGTCGGCGACTACGGCAAGGGCATGAAACGTCTCTACGACACGTACAAGCGCGCAGCGATTTTTGACGTTCGGCTCAAACTCTACCCAGGCGGGCGGCACGAAATGCTCAACGAGACCAATCGCCAAGAAGTAACCGACGACTTCGTTGCTTGGTGCGACGAAATCATTGCGGCCCAAGCCTAGGTGCGGGGCGGGCGGCTCGTGTAGAGCGGCCCCTCGACCTCGCCCCGAACCAGCGGCCGTGTCTCGGCTGTGACCCGGCACCGCCAAAGCGCGCTGCGCGAGCCGATCGCTTCTGCGCCGTGGTAGTGATTGAAGTCTTCGAAGACCGCCTCGATGAGGAAGCCGGCCTCGCACAGGACGCGCTGCTTCTGTAGCCCCCGCTCACTAGCCCGCCGGCTTTGGCCGAAGCAGACGTAAAGCCTCCCATCGGGCTTGAGCATTTCCGCCGCCCTGCTGACGAACAGCTGAAACCCCTCCAGCGCGTACGGTGGATCGGTAAACACTGCGCCGTAACGACCGCGCATGGCCTTGGGAATCGGTTGCCGCAAGTCATGGCGCACCGTGTCGTGCTCCCAACCGTGCTGCTCCGCATGGCGCTCCAAGATTTGCAGAATCTCTTCGTCATTGTCGAGCGCGGTCACCTTGCGGCCCGCGCCCGCAAACTGCACCGCGGCACTAGTCAAATCGTCGTCCCCTAAAAACACGAGCCCACGTTGGTGCTCGCCTGCCTCGAGCAAGAGCTCTGCGCGACGTACAGCCGTGTCCGTCGTGACGTAGACCTGGTCGAGCGCGCGCTTGGGCGGGCAGCGCTCGGCCGCCATCGCTTCGTATGCAGTACGCCAAGACTCGGCGCCGTCCTGGTCCGCCTCCCGAGCCACTAGCTCGCGCGCCAACGCTGCCAGCCCACGCTCCGAGCAACGGACTCGGCGTTCATCGTCTTCGAACCATTTCGGATAGCGTTCTACGACTTCGCGAACGACCGATGACGCTTCGCCCGCGGCGTGAACGATTTCATCCCGAGAGAGCGACCGACCATCACCGAGTGCTCTGAGGATGCGGAACGCTCCTTCGTACACAGTGAGACCTACTTGTCGCGAAACACGATCATGCCGTGCGTGAGGTCGTACGGGGACAGCGCCACCGTCACACGGTCACCGAGGATCACGCGGATCCTGAACTTTCGCATTCGCCCGCAGAGTTGCGCACGCACCGCGGCGCCCGCCTCGGTCGTCACCTCGAACTGACCACCCGCGTAGACCTGACTCACCACGCCATTCAGCTTGATGTGATCATCGCGCTTGTCCTCCTGCTCGAAATTGCGCTCGAACTTCCTTCTCCTGCCTCTTGGGCCCCGTCTCGCCACTCAGTCTCCTTTTTCCCTTCGCCGCAACGTAGGTCCTCTTGGACCGCCTCGCCACTTTGGGAGGCATCTTTCTTGATACCCACGGCGCTTTGCTTTTTGTAGCACCCCCCATGGAAAAGTCAGCCAGAATGCATCGTACAGCGACTGCAGCTTGCAAATTGACAAGCCGCTGGCTCTTGAGCACATCGTGTCCGCTCGATGCTCGATCTCCCACGACTCAAACGCATTCGCCTCATGAAGCGGCCGATCGGCCAGCTCTTCTTCGGCCACGCGCTCCTCGGTCCAAACTACAACTTCTTGCCCGGCGTCGACATTCAGCTCGAGGGACTGGAGAAGATACCCAACGAGCCGGTCATCTTCGCGATGAACCACACGGACCGCTTCAACTACTTCCCCTTCATGTACAAGATGTGGAAGCTGAAAAACCGCTACATGACAGTTTGGGTGAAGGGGAAGTACTACGAAACCCCGATCACCGGCGCCCTCATGGAGCTCACCAGCAACCTGCCCACGGTGTCGCGCGGATACATCCTCACCAAAGACTTCACGCTGACGATGGGAAGGCGCCCGACAGGGGCGGAGTACGACACCCTGCGTGCGCTCGTCGACAAGGAAGCCGCCCCGGACGAGGACCCGGACACGGTCGATGTGTCTGCCATTCCCCCACAGCTCTTCGAGACCAGGCGCAACATCCTTGGCGTGGACTTCGACCCGAGCGAGTGTTCGTATGCCCGTGGCATCAACCGGGTGTTCACGGTAATGATGGCCGAGTTCGTCCGGCTCAACGAGCGCTCTTTCGAGCTCGGTCTCGACCTGCTCGTATTCCCTCAGGGGACGCGGTCGATCCGGCTCCCACGTGGCCATATGGGCATGATGGAGATCGCGCTTCGTTACAAGAAGACAGTCGTCCCCATTGGTTGCAACGGCTGCGACCTCGTATACACGGGCTCGGTGCCGATTGGGAGGTCGGGCACGATCGTATACCGCATCGGCGATCCGATTCCGTACGAGGCATTCTCCGATTTCCACATCGACGAGGACTACGCGCCGTTCTCCGCGGAGGCAGAGCACAAGCACCGCGACAAATTTCAAGGAGCGATAAATCTCGTCATGAACCGTATCAACGATTTGCTCGATCCGGAGTATCAGTTCAGCGACGACTTGCAGAGTACGGGCGTTCGCGGGACCTCGCGCTTCATGTAGCTCCTCATGTAGCGCGACGGTTGTTCCAGGCATCGAATCGGGCTAGAGGAGGGCTCGTGAACGCGCTCCAAGCTTTGAGGGACGCGACCGAGCCGAAGCCAGTCGTGGCGATCATCGGGGGAGCCGTCGCAGGATCGGAGGCCGCAGCAGCATGCGCTGCACGTGGGGCAATCCCCGTCGTGTTCGAGCAGGGCGTGCGACCATACGGAAAGATCGAAGACGGCCTGCCGCGCTGGCACGAGAAGCTGCGCGCCAAGGAGTACAAGAAGATCGACGAGAACCTCGGTAGCGGCGAGGTAGTCTTCGTGCCGAAGACACAGATAGGAAGCGACCTTTCCTGGAAGGAGCTTTACGCCGATGTCGGGTTTAGCGCGGTCGTGCTCGCAAACGGTGCGTGGAGCGACCGTGGATTGCCGGTCGAAGGAGCCGATGCCTACGAGGGCCGTGGGCTCGTCTACCAGAACGAGTTCGTCTACTGGTTCAATCACTACGAAGACGAGGGCTACGACGGACCGGTCTTCGAGATCCCGGACGACGTGTTCGTGGTCGGCGGCGGGCTCGCGTCGATCGACGTCGTGAAGATCGTCAATCTCGAATTGTACGCGCGGGCGTTGCGAGCGCGGGGCAAGGACGTCGATATCGTCGACATGGAGATCAAAGGCATTCCGCGTACGCTCGAGGCCCACGGCGTCACCGCCGAAGAGCTCGGCGTGAAGGGATGCACCCTCTACTACCGGCGCCGCAAGGAAGACATGCCGCTCGCGACCGCTGACAATCCGACCCCCGAGCAACAGGCCAAGCTCCAGGCGGCGCGCGTGAAGATCATGGACCGCGTCATCCGTAAGTACTTCGTTAAGTTCGAAGAGCTTTCGCGGCCCGTGGGGAACATCGTCGAAGGCGACCGATTGGCGGGGATTCGCTTCCAGAAAACCGAGGTGGTGGACGGACGGGTGCACGGCTTGGAAGGAACGGAGTTCGATGTGCGCGCCTCGATGGTGATCAGCTCGATCGGTAGCATTCCCAAGCCCATCGAAGGCATCCCCACCAAGGGCGAGCTCTATCACTACGACAGTTGGGACACCGGCGAGGTCCACGGCCTTCCCGGGGTGTTCGGGCTTGGCAACGTGTTGACCGGCAAAGGCAACATCAGGGACAGCCGGGCGAACGCGATCGAGATCATCGAGAAGGTGGTGGCGGCATACTTAGGCGTCGGTGACGAGCCGCAGGAAACGCCACGGGGTGCTTCGGCGGAAGCCGAGGCGGTCGCTGAACAGGCAACGGCAGGAAAACCAATGACCGTCGATGCCATGAAGGCACTCGCAGACCGAATCGAAGCTCTCCACCAGGCAGTCGGTTACAAGGACTACTCGGGCTGGATCGAATCTCACACCTAGAGTAAGCAAATCGCTACCACCGTGAAAAAGCCTCTCTGGATAGTTGCAATCGCAGCCTTGCTCGTCTGCTTCCTCGCCTCCACTACCTCTAGCGCTTCCGCGCAAGAACGCCGTGTCGAGCTTCGTTTCCAAGGCGGCGTCAAGCTGGGCGTGCCGATCTTCCTCGACGTCGACCGTGACATCGTGAAGCCGGGCGCAAGCATTACGGCCTGGGGAGGCTTCGACATCGGCTGGGTCGTCTTCGACTTCGGCCTCGGCCTGCAGTGGATGCCAACCGACACTAACGAGATCCCCGAAGGGGCCATCCTGCAGCCTTCGGGTTTCGAGCCACTCGTGCGCTTCTCCTTTTCGCCGGGCGTGCGATTCCAAGTGCCCAACATCGATGCCGTGCTTCCGTACATCACCGGCGCATTCGACGCGAACCTCTGGACCTTTGAAGCCCTCGGCGCGGGCTGCGCATGGTACTATTGTCGCGACGACGGCCGAGCACGATTCGCTCCCGGTTTCACCGGCAAGGCAGGCCTCGGCATTCACCTCAAGAACGCCATGTACCTCGACGTCGGCTTCCAGTACTCGATGAGCGGCAAGGGCGATTTTTTCAACAGTACGCAGTGGTGGGTCGAGCCTTTCATCGGATTCATCTACCGAGGCGACCGAGATCGCTTCGGTGGAACCGGCTACTGATCACCACCACCAGACGACGACCGCGAGCGTGATCGCCGCGAGCGCGGCCGACTGCAAACGGTAGTCCTTGTACCAACGTTGGCCGGCTGTGGCCGCCGCGTCCTCGGAACGCCACATATGATCCGCGACTTTGCTGGCAGCAGGCGCTGGCGTGAGCAGGCTAACCACGATGACCAGCGCGAGGCCGAGGCCGAACATCACCATGGCTGCGTACAGGTACTGTAGCTCGATCAAGCCTAGCAACTCGACAGCCATCCAACCGACGACGCCCAACGGAACGCCCACGACGAGACCCGCAAGCGCTCCAGCACTATTGGCTCGACGCCAGAACAGGCCAAGCAGGAACACGGCAACCACAGGGGGCGTTAGATAAGACAGAATCGACTGCAGGTACTGCCACAGTGTGGGAAAGCGAGAGATCTGCGGTGTCCAAATGACGGCGAAGACCATGAATACCAGCGTGGCGCCGCGGCCCCAGCGCGCGAGTTGCTGGGTGTCCATGTCGGGACGGGCGGACTGCACGAAGTCCATCGTGAACAGAGTCGACGCCGAGTGAAGGATCGCCTCCAGGCTCGACAACATCGCCGCAGCAAGGACGGCCAGCATGAAACCGCGCAAACCGATCGGCAGAAGGTCGAACGCCAGCATCGGAAACACCATGTCCGGATTGTCGAGGTCGGGATACAGCACCGTCGCGAAGACGCCGGGCAAAATGAGAATGAAGAGGTTGGGCAGCTTGAGCAGCCCGGCGAACAGCGCACCCCAACGGCCGTCGTCCAGCGTGTGCGCACCGAGCGCGCGTTGAATGATGAACTGGTTGGTACACCAGAAGTACATGCCGACGATGAACACCCCTCCCATCCCAGGCCATGGCATCACTGGATCGCTGGCGGGTTGCATGAGGTTCAAGGCGCCGGGCGGTGCCGCCTCGACTACAGCATCCCAGGACGGGACCGCTTGCCAGGCGAGCACTGAGATCACGATACCGCCCATGAGGATCAGGATCGCCTGCAACGCATCGTTGGCTACCACCGCGCCCAGGCCGCCGAACGCGATGTAGACCCCGGCCGCTAACGCAGCCACGGTGATGGTGATCCAAATCGACACACCTGGGAGCAGCGTCTTGAGCACCATGGCGCCCGCGTAGAGCGATCCGGGGGCGTCGACCAGCATGCTCGTCAGCAATAACATCGCAGAGAACGCGAGCCTCGACCCACGCCCGAAGCGCTGTTCGAGATACTGTGGCGCCGTGTAGATGCGCGCACGCAAGAACACCGGAAGGAAGACCGTAGCGAACACGATCATGAGCACCGCGGGCATCCACTCGTAGTGAAAGACGCTCACGCCGCTGTGGTACCCCGCACCCGGCAGCCCTATGAAGCTGGCGCCTCCCATGTTGGCGACATAGAAAGAGAGCCCGATGATCGGCCACCGCATGCGGTGCCCACCAAGAAAGAAGCCCTCGGCGCCCTCCCCGCGCGTTTGCCTCGCGAAGAACCAGGCAAACGCAATACGCGTCACCACCACGTAGCCGATTAGGATCGCTAGATCCCAGACAGTGACCTCTAACTCGGGCATGTGGAACGTTCCCTACGTCGCGGCGGGCAACAGCGCCCACAGGATGACTGCTCCAAATGCGACTGCGAGCAGGCAAGAGACGCGCATCGCTGTCGGTGAGAGCTTCGTCCACCAGTCGACGAGTGCTTTGAAACGGTCGACCCCCATCAACGGGATGATCACAGCGGCGACGAGGGCGACGGCGCCGAGCACCTGAAGAAGTAGCGGAGCGCGTGACGCCGGAGCGGCGAACCAGAGCGCGAGCCCGAAGACGAGGCGGATACCGGCCGCAAACCAGAGGCCGCCTTTCGAGCTCAAGCGAGTCGCGAAGTCGGTGATGCGCGAAGGCGCTAGGACCCCCCACACGCCCAGCAGAAGGATGAAGACACCTAGGAAGCCTGAGATCTCAACTGCGAAGGGCATACTAGGCGAGCTCCTCTTCTACATCCGACAGCATGTCAGACGCTGGTTCGTACATAGGAAGCGAATGTTCGATCTGATCGGCCGCCCGCGCGACCGCGTGCATCAAGAGCTCGAGGTCCGCCGGCCGCAGATCGTCCACCATGACTGTGTGGCGAACGACGTACACGTCGCCATCCAAGCATAGGGAGCCGACCGCCAGGTTGAAGCTTTGTTGCAAAGCGGCTTTGGGATCCATCCGATCGATACGGCAACACGCAGACGAGAAGTCGACCCACGAGCGCCCCATCGCCTGATAGTGCGAGACGATCACGGCCTGCAAACGGCCGCTGGAATATTCGAATACTACCTTGAAGCTATGGTCGTGTTCCTCGGCCAGCTTGTAACTGGACCTCGCGTGATCCTTGATGTCGGTCCACGTTGGCACGGGCCGCTTCTTGTATCATATAGGCCCGAAAAAAGGGCTCGAATATGCGTTCGCAAAGCGTACACTTCCCGACATGTTCGCGCGCCTAGCTTCGCCTTTATGGCGCTCTTCGGTCATCGCTGAGCTTCGTTCCGGCCCGAAAGCCTTGCGAGGGACCGTCCCGTGGTTGCTCCGCACGCGGATGAGACAAATCGACAGCCTCCTTCAAGTGGCCTTGAAGAACGCCCAGGATGCGCCGCATGACCTCGCCTACGAAATGGAGAACGAGCACCTCACCTGGTCGGAGCTCGCGAACGCCACCTCGCGAGTCGCACACGTGCTTGCAGCCGCGGGCGTGAAGCAGGGGGACGTGGTCGCACTTCTTGCGGAGAACTCTCCTTTCTATATCGCCTCGGTTCTCGGCATCTCCCGCATCGGCGCGACTGCAGCGCTAATCAATACCAATCTACATGGCCGCCCACTATCTCACGCCGTCGAGGTCTCCAAAGCGAAAGTCGTGCTCGTCAGTCACACGCTCGAGTCGGGGCTTCGTGAGTGTGAAGAGGTCTGCCAATCGCTCGATCGCATTCTCGTCTTCGACGACAACCCCTACGCGGGCCTTCTCGCGAACACACCCGCCACGCCCTACCCGCAGGCACCGGTTCGCGCGGAGGACGATTTCATTTACATCTACACGTCTGGAACGACGGGGCTTCCGAAGCCTTGCCGGGTTTCGCACGCGCGCGCCATTCTTGCCGGTGCGGGTTTTGGGCCCTTGATGTACGACTTCCGTCCAGGGGACAAGCTTTACTGCGTGCTTCCTCTCTATCATGCGAACGGGCTCCTCTTGGGCGTGTCGGCGGCGATGATCGCTCGCGTGCCGATGGCCATGCGCCGCTCGTTCAGTGCGAGCGCATTTTGGGACGACGTTCATCGATACAAGGCTACAGCAATTCTGTACATCGGTGAGCTCTGCCGTTACCTGGTCAACTCGCCGCCCCATCCAAAGGAGCTACCCAACCCCGTACGCGTTGCCGTCGGCAATGGGCTTCGTCCCGATATCTGGCCGAGGTTCAAAGCGCGGTTTGGCATCGAGAACATCCGCGAGTTCTACGGCGCAACCGAGGCCCCCGGCTTCATCGCGAACATCAGCGGGCGTGAGGGGTCCGTAGGCCGCGTCCCGCTCGGCGGTCTCGCGGGATGGTTGAGCATCGTTCAGTACGACGTCGACCTCGACCAGCATCTTCGCGACGCCCGCGGCTTTTGCATCCCATGCGGTGACGACGAGGTCGGCGAGTTGCTGATCCGTGTTCCCAAGAGATCTGCAGCCGGGCTCGAGTATCGCGGCTACACCGACGAGTCTGCGACGGAGAAAAAGATTCTACGAGATGTGTTCCGGAAGGGCGATCAGTACTTCCGTTCGGGCGATCTCCTCCGTCGCGACGCCGACGGGTTCTACTACTTCGTCGACCGCATCGGGGACACGTTTCGATGGAAAGGTGAGAACGTGTCCACGGCCGAGGTCGCGGACGTCATCACCCACAACGATGGCATCGACGAAGCCACCGTCATTGGCGTGCCGCTCCCCAATATGGACGGCCAGGCGGGGCTCGCCGCGGTCGTTCCCTCAGACGAGTTCGACCCCGACCGCTTCTGGCACGCGGTTTCGGATCTGCCGTCCTATGCGCAACCACGCTTCGTCCGGGTGATGAGCAGCCTCGCAAAGACCGGGACGTTCAAGATTCAGAAGAACGACCTGAAGAAGGAGGGCGTCGACCCATCATCGGTCAGCGACCCGCTCTACGTTCGCACCAAGACCGGTTACGAGATACTCACGGAAGAACGCTGGAACGATGTGAAGGAAGGGCGCCTCAAGCTCTGATGCCGAGGATGACCCCGGACGAAATCAAGGACTTCATGAAGAAGGCCTTCCCGCAGGCTCGAATACCGACCGAGCTCGAGGAGCTGCGCGAGAGCTTTGTGCGAATTCGGTTCGGAGTAACAGACAGACACTTGCGCCCGGGCGGTACGGTTTCGGGGCCCGTGCTGATGACGATTGCCGATACGGCGATGTATTACCTACTGCTCGGGATGATCGGCCCAGTGGCGCTCGCGCTCACTACGAGTCTGAACATCAACTTCCTGCGCGCACCAAAGCGGGCGGACGTCATCGCCGAAGCCGAGATGCTCAAACTCGGAAAGCGGCTGGCGGTCGGGCAGGTCATGATCTACTCGGACGGTAGCGACGACCTGGTCGCGCATGCCACGGTCACCTACTCGATTCCGCCCGACACTATGCGCTCTGCACAGCCTTCTGAATGACCGCTAGGTCTGCAGACGCATAGTCGAGCGCGAGCGCAGCTTCATGTGCTTTCTCGGTCATCTTCTTCCACGTCTTCTGCACGATGGAAATCAGCTTCTCCTCGTCGTGCTTGCGCGCGAAGTCGTGGAAGTAGTGCTCGAGGAACACGAGGCAGATGACGTCTTCCATGAGCTGCACGTCGGGGTCGGTCTTCATGCGGCGCTTCCGAAGGAGCGTCTGCACCCGCGCGATCGTCTCATCGTCATAGCCGACGCGTTGCATGATCTCCCCGGCGATGTCCCCGTGCCGCTTGTAGAGGTCGGCGCGCCACTTGAGGTATCCCGCCCGGCCCTTCGGATAACTGTCACGCGGCACTTCCCAACGGCGAATGTGCTGAGCGCGCGCGGCAAGCTTCACGGTTTCGGGAGCGTCGGGGGCGAAGACTGCGAGGCGTACGGACATGCGTTGGCCATAGACGAGCTCCTTGGGCAACCGCTGGCCGTTTACGATTTCTTGGTTCGGATCCTCGGCGTTGGCCTCGTCAAAACTGCGGAATGCTTCGTCCAGACGCGACATGTAGAGATTCTACCACCCCGCCGCTCCCAAACGAGTGACTAGACAGCTTGATCTTCCTTGGCGGCAACGCGTGCTGCTCCGCAGATCGAGGCCACCGACCAGCCGCCGAAGATCATCTGAACGCCAATGAGGGTGCCGACGGCCCACGCCCCGGAGATGGGGAACTGGCGCCAAATCATGATGCCGAGGGCCAACGCGGCGACGCCGCTGAACAACGCCCAACCCCAGCCCTTGATCGGCCGAAGCCGGAACGCCCACACGATTTCGAAGACGCCGTGAACGAGAAGATAGGCTGCCAAGAACAGGGTCAGCGATGCCAATGCGAGGCCCGGCTGGCTCACCATGTAGCCGCCCACGACGATCGCGGCCACGCCCATCACAAAGACCAACAACCCCTGTCCAAACGACCCCATCTTAAACGCGAAGAACAACCTCGAGATACCCGAGACGATCAACAGCAGGCCGACGGCAAGCGCGACCGAAAGCCCTGCAATCAGGGGCGAAAGAAGCGCCAGAACGCCTGCGACCGTGACGAGAATGCCAACCACGGTCCCCAAGCCTGCGTTTCGCTTGATCGCGCCGTGCATTTCCTGATCGATTGTCTGACTGTGCGCAGTCATGTGTCACCTCCGAGGAGGCGCAAGAGAGCGCGAAACGACGGAGCTCGCAAGTGCCCGATTCGCCCGGGGCCTGCGCCGGGACCCGATCCAGGACCCGGCATGGGGCCTGGGCAGGTCCGCGATAGCGAGCGCCACTGCCATCTAGAGAGCCAAAACTGGCATTCATAGGTCTCTGCTATGCCTATTTCGGCATCTACCAGAACTTCGCCTTGTCTTCTATCTACCATTTGGTAGGCATTTGGCGACCATTTGGTAGGGACGATGGATGTGCGCGCTCAGATTCTAACTCAGGCGACCCGCTTGTTCGCCGAGCAGGGGTATGACGGGACCTCGGTACAAGAGATTGCGGAGGCGGTCGGGATTCGGAAGCCGAGCCTCCTCTATCACTTCAAGTCCAAGGACGAGCTTCGCGAGAACGTGCTCGGTGAGATGCTGGCGCACTGGAACGCCGTGTTGCCAGGCCTTCTGTTGAAGGCGTCCACTGAGGAACGGTTCGACGCAACGATGGAAGCGCTGAGCGAGTTCTTCATCGAGGACCCGGGCCGCGCGCGTCTCTTTCTTCGAGAAATCCTCGATCGGCCCGCACAGATGCAAGCGATGCTCGCACAGTTCGTGCAGCCTTGGGTCGAGCTGCTCGGTGAGCAGCTCGAGCGCGCCAAGGAGCAAGGGCTGGTCCAACGGGATGTCGACCCGCAAGCGTATGCGGTCGAGGTGATCACGATGGCGGTCGCGGGGACCGCTGTGATCGACACACTGCAAGTAATTCTGCCGGATGATCCGGCCCGAGGAAGCACGCGGAAGCGTCACACGCGTGAGCTCATCCGCGTTGCGCGATCGAGCCTCTACACAGAGAACGAAGGCGAGAAGTAACCATGGCCAATTTCTTCAAAGACAACGACGATCTTCAGTACTACTTCGACAAGGGCATCGACTGGGAGTCGCTAGTGTGGATCACCGAGCACGACTTCGCGGACGCTGATGGCGAAGGCTTCAGCACCACCGAGGAAGCGGTCGAGTTCTACCGGGACATCGTCGAGATGTTCGGGCAGTTCGTGGCGGAGGAGATCAAGCCCTACGAGAAGGAAATCGACGAAAAAGGCGTCGAGCTGGTCGACGGCGAGGTGGTCTTTCCTGAGCGGCTCACAGAGATTTTCGCGAAGATCAAAGAGCTCGACCTTCATGGACTTCCGGTCCCTCGCGAGCTCGGCGGAATGAACGCACCAATGATGGTCTACTTCATCAACAGCGAGATGATGTCGAGGGCCGATGTGTCGGCAACGGCGCACCACGGTTTTCACGCTGGCATCGCAATGGCCGCGCTCGTGCTCTCGGCGCTCGAGGGCAGCACGGACATCGATCCTAAGACCGGCCGCATCAACGAGACTCGCTGGAAGAAAGAGATCGAGGAAATCGCTGCAGGCGAAGCCTGGGGCTGCATGGATATCACCGAGCCCGACGCAGGGTCGGATATGGGGGCACTTCGCACTGTCGGCGAGCAAGACGCGGACGGCAACTGGTTCGTCACCGGCGAGAAAATCTTCATCACGGCTGGCCACGGCAAATATCACTTCGTGATCGCGCGAACCGAAGATGCCGACCCCGACGATCCCATGGGCGCCCTCAACGCACTTTCGATGTTCTTGGTGCGAACATACGAAGAAGACGCAGAAGGTAATCGCAAACGGATTGTTCAGCTGAGCCGCGTCGAAGAGAAGCTCGGTCATCACGGTTCGGCGACCTGCGGGCTCGTGTTCGACAAGGCGCCGGCGGAGCTCGTCGGTCAACCGGGTGATGGCTTCAAGTACATGCTCACCCTGATGAACAACGCGCGGCTGGGCGTCGGCTTCGAATGCCTCGGGCTCAGCGAGTCGGCCTATCGCGTCGCCACCGAGTACGCCGCCGAGCGCAGCTCGATGGGCAAGACGATCGACCGCCACGAAATGATCGCGGACTACCTCGAGACGATGAAGACCGAGATTCAGGGGATTCGCGCGATGGCGATTACGGCTAGCTTCCACGAGGAAATGGCCCAAAAGCTGGTGCTGGCCATCCGGTACGGCGAGCTTGACGAGACCGAGCAACAGCGGATGGAGCGGCTCATGAAGTCGCATCAGAAAAAGGCTCGCCGCATCACGCCGCTCCTCAAGTACTTCGGCGCCGAGAAGGCCGTCGAGCACGCGCGCACGGCGCTACAGATTCACGGAGGCAACGGCTACATCACCGAGTACCTCCCTGAGAAGCTGCTTCGCGACGCCCTGGTGATGCCCATCTACGAGGGCACGAGTCAGATTCAGGCGCTCATGGCAATGAAGGACACGCTCGGCGGGATCATCAAGAACCCGCAGGCATTCGTGCGGCGCATGGCGCAGGCGCGGTGGCGGTCTCTGTCGAGCCGCAATCCGCTCGAACGGAGGGTCGCGCAGCTCCAGTCGCTGTCATTCAGCGCACAGCAGCACCTCGTCTTGAAGACGGCCGGCGACAAGGTGAAAGGACTCCGTGGCAAGCCAATCAGCGACTGGTCCGACGAGCTCACGAAGAACTGGGACCCGAAGCGCGACTTCGCGTATGCGATGCTGCACGCCGAGAGATTGATCCAGCTTCTGGGGGACACGACGATCGCGGAGCTTCTACTCGAGCAAGCACAGAAGCATCCCGAACGAGCCGAGGTCCTCGAACGGCACCTCGAGCGCGCGGAACCGAAAGCACGCTACCTGCACGACCAAATCACGACGACCGGACACCGCCTGTTGCAAAAGCTCTCACCGGAAGCGAGCGAGGCTACGAGCCAAGCCGCGGAGTGAATCGGCCCTAGGCCAACCTTTCGAGTCGAGGCTCTAATACCAATCGTTCGCCGTGTACCACTCGTGCGTGCGGCTAATACCCTCGGCAAGATCGACTTCCGCCGTGAAGCCAAAGTCTCTGTGCGCGGCGTCACCAACGCATGTCCACGCCTCCTGCGCGCCCATCTTGGCCTTCTGCAGGTTGAGGAGCCTCGGCTTCTTGTCAATCCGTGAGGCGAGCTCACCCCCGAGGGCCGCAACCGATACCAGCAGCCCGGGCAGATCGACCGTGCGCACCGGGCGACCGACGACTCGGACAACCTCGGACTGGAACTGCTCCCAGGTGGCCTGCTCGTCACTGGTCAAGAAGTAGCCCTTTCCGACGCTACCCTCGTATTGCGCCGCCTGTAGGATTCCCCGAACGCAATCGTCGACGTAGATCAGCGACATGCGTCGGTTACGATTACCGAAGTACAGATTCCAACCGAGCCTCGCGCTCTTGAACAAATTGAAGTAGTCGACGTCGCCTGGGCCGTAGACACCGGAGGGGCGTACGATCGTCCACGGCACTGCGGCGGACTCCTCTTCCACCACTCGTTCTGCTTCGAGCTTGCTTCGTCCGTAGTGCTCGATCGGCTGAGGTGGATCTTCTTCGCGATGAGGCACTGAAGTGGCCGACGGTCCATACGACGTCAGCGACGACACCAGCACGAAGCGTCTGGTGTCGGGATGCTCCCGGCGAAGTGCGGCGAGCAAATTTCGGGTGGGCATGACGTTGCCAAGCCGGAAGTCCTCATAGGAGCTGCCTTTGGTCACGCCTGCGACATGCAAGACGTAGTCCGGTTTCTCCTCGCTGATGACGCGCTCGAGGTCGGGGACGCGCGCATAGTCCGCCTGCACCGAACGGCCAGCCTTGGAAGGTGGCGAACCTGGCCGACGAATCGCGACGACGTCGGACCCGGAGGCAAGAAGCTCGTCGCGCAACCGGCTTCCGATGAAGCCACTTGCGCCCGTGATGAGTACTTTGCCGTCGAGATTAGGCATCGCCATCGGCCCGTCGTGCCTCGCGGGGGCCGAATATGCAAGCCCGGATTGACGCCGCGCAGGTCGTGAGAAACGCTACCGCCCATGACTCGGAGCTTCCAAACGATTTCTCCCGTGGACGGAAGCATCGTCTTCGATGGCGCGCTCGACGCAGCGGACGAGGTCGAGCGAACGCTGGCCGCGGCTAGCAAGGCCTTCGAATCATGGCGACAGGTTGATCTCGACGAACGCTGCACGATGGTCCGGCGCTTCGTTGAGCTTGCTGTGCATGACATCGATGCCATTGCTCAAGAGCTCACCATGCAGATGGGGCGGCCAGTCCGCGACGGTGGAGGAGAGGTGGGCGGCTGGCTGCTACGCGGGCGGACGATGGTCGACCTCGGGCCGCAAGGGCTGGCTGATATCGAGCTGGAGGCGCGCGAGGGCTTCACCCGCTTTATCCGGCGCGAGCCTCTCGGCGTCGTCTTCGTCGTCGCGCCGTGGAACTACCCGTGGTTGACGGCAGTCAACGCATTGGTGCCAGCGCTGGTCGCCGGCAACACGGTCGTGCTCAAGCACTCGGAGCAGACACCACTCGTCGCGGAACGGATCGGCCGCGCGGCCAAGGAAGCCGGACTGCCTGACGGCGTGCTCCAAGTCCTCTATCTCAATCACGAAGGAGTCGCGGACGTAATCGGCGACCCGCGCGTCGCCTTCGTGGCTTTCACCGGGTCAGTCGAAGGCGGCCACGCAATCCAGCGAGCAGCCTCCAAGCGGTTCATTGGAGCCTCGTTGGAGCTCGGGGGCAAAGACCCGGCCTATGTGTGTAGCGACGCCGATATCGTGCGCTCGGCCGCGAACCTCGTCGAGGGTTCATTCTACAACGCGGGACAGTCCTGCTGCGGCATCGAGCGGATCTACATACATCGAGACGTGTACGAGCCGTTCCTCGAAGCCTTCGTCTCGATCGCCAACGAGCTCATGCTCGGAGACCCCCGCGATTCGTCGACGACGCTCGGTCCGGTGGTCCGGGTTCGCAACGCTGAAAGCATCCAGGAGCAAATCGACGAGGCTATCGCCGCAGGAGCCCGCGCCCTACTCGACCCGGGCCATTTCGAGGAGGCCAAGCGGGGCTTACCCTACATGGCGCCGCAAGCTCTCGTTGATGTCGACCACTCCATGCGCATCATGAGCGAGGAAACCTTTGGCCCGGCCGTCGGCATCATGCAGGTGCAGGACGATGCCGAGGCGATCGCACTGATGAACGACAGCGTCTACGGGCTCACCGCGTCGGTGTGGACGACTGATCTCGAGCACGCCCAACAGATCGGCCCGCGCGTGGAAACCGGCACTTGGTTCATGAACCGGTGCGACTACCTCGACCCTGAGCTCGCATGGGTGGGCGTCAAGGATTCCGGGCGCGGATGCAGCTTGTCGACCCTCGGTTACGCGCAGCTCACACGGCCCAAGTCGTTCCATCTGCGCCATACACCGGGATAGCCTGGTCATCGCGGGTCAGGTCGCTATAGTCCGGCGCAATGAAACCGCCGGTGCTCCGCTGCCGCCACGTCACGAAGCGCTACGGGAAGTTCACGGCGCTCGAGGATCTGTCGCTCGAGGTCTACGAGGGTGAGATCTTCGCGCTGCTCGGCCCGAATGGCGCCGGGAAGTCGACGCTCATTCATTGCATCACTGGACTGGCGAAACAAAGCAAGGGTAGCATCGAGGTTCTCGGCTTCGACACGATACGCGACTTTCGCACGACTCGACGATTGGTTGGGCTGGTCCCGCAGGAGATCAACTACGACCCCTTCTTCACGCCCCTCGAAAGCCTGATGATTCAGATGGGGCTCATGGGGGTCGAACCGAATCGCGAGCGGGCGGAAAGCCTGCTCAAGACCTTTGCACTCGACGAAAAGCGCGACGCTTACACACGGACGCTGTCGGGTGGCATGAAGCGGCGGCTCTTGGTGGCCAAGTCACTCGTCCATGAGCCTCGATTACTCTTTCTGGACGAACCGACCTCGGGCGTGGACGTCGAGCTACGCCGCGAGCTGTGGCAGGAGGTCGAAGAGCTGCGCGCGGCGGGCACCACGATCGTATTGACCACGCACTACATCGAAGAGGCAGAACGGCTCGCCGACCGAATCGGCATCCTACACAAGGGAGAGCTTCTGTTAGTGGAAAGCCGAGATAGCCTTATGGAGCGGCACGGTGGGCGCTCGCTGGAAGACATCTACGTGGAGCTGATCCGCAGGGCAGACGGGAGGCCCATGGCATGAGCACGATCGCTCTCAAGACACTCTTTCTCAAGGAGGTCCGCCGCTTCAGCAAAGTGTGGCTGCAAACGGTGCTCAGCCCGCTGGTGACGACGAGCCTGTACTTCTTGGTGTTTGGCGTCGCGCTCGGGTCCCGTCTTCGCGAGATCTCTGGCGTGCCCTACATCCAGTTTGTCGTGCCCGGCCTCGTCATGATGACGATGATTCGCGACTCCTTCTTGAACACCTCCTCGAGCCTATTCCAATCGAAAATCAACGGAACGATTGTCGATATCCTGGTCGCGCCGATTGGGGCGGCGGAGATGCTCTTGGCGTACGTGGGGGCCGCGATGCTCCGGGCCATGACCGTGGGCGCGCTCGTGTACCTCGTTGCCCTGTCATTTACGTGGTTTCCTCTGCACCACATCGGTTGGACGGTTTTCTTCAGCGTGTTCGTGACGGCGACGCTCGCACTGTTGGGAATGATCGCCGCACTTTGGGCACAGAGATTCGATCATCTCGCTATTTTTCCGAACTTCATCCTGCTGCCATTGGCGTTCCTAGGCGGCGTCTTCTACTCGATCGATCTCCTGCCGGAGCCGTGGCACACGGTCAGCCGCCTCAACCCCCTCCTCTACATGGTCAACGGGCTCCGGTATGGCTTCCTTGGGGTGACTGACGTGTCGCCCGTTGCAAGTGCGGGAGTCGTGCTGGTTTCGTTCATAGTGCTCCTCGGGGTCGCGACCGCGCTCCTCCGCACTGGTTACAACCTTCGAAGTTAGTCATCATGGGCAGGCAGCGATGAGCAGAAGCAACTACTTCTCCAACCCACAAGCCCGCGCGTTCCTTCAGAGGCGTGTCGCCGTCTTCGGCTTGATCGCAGCGATCCTCGGGGGCACCGCCCTGCTCTTCCGCGTCATCATGGGGGTGCTGTTCGGTTTTCTCGAGGAGCAGCTCACCGATCCCGGCTTCCTGATCCACGCGGCCGCTATCGTACCCCTGCTCGCAGTCTGGTTGATCTGCAGGCGCGGCGAGCTGTCGGTGAATGCGATTCACGCGGTGGAGAACACTGGGATCTTCCTGGCCAGCGTGGGCTACATCGGTATGGGCCTCGATATCCGACCGGAGGTCGGCGCCGATACGATCACAGCATTCATTCTCGCGTTGATGATGTTCGCCCGAAGCGTGTTCGTGCCAAGCTCCGCAAGGCGGACAACGATCTTGGGCATTCTGATCGGCATCCCGCTCGTCGCGGCGATGTATCGCCACTACCTCGGCGTCGACCTCAGCATCTGGCGCAGCTTCGGCTACCCAGCGGGGTCCGTACAACGTGTCGCAGCGTCGCAGGCCGTAATCACGATCATGTGGTGGACCCTCACGACCGGTCTTTCCGCACTTGCCTCCCGCGTGATTCACCGCTTGCGCAAGGAGGTCAGCGACATCAAAAGCCTCGGGCAATACAACCTCGAGCGGAAGCTCGGCGAAGGCGCGATGGGCGTCGTGTACGAGGCGAAGCACGGGATGCTCAAGCGGCCGACGGCCATCAAGCTCCTCCGCCCGGAAGTCGCCGACCGGGATGCGCTGGATCGGTTCCAGCGAGAGGTGCAGCTCACCGCCAAGCTCACCCACCCCAATACCGTCACCATCTACGACTACGGCCGCACGCCAGAGGGGCTCTTCTACTATGCCATGGAGCTGCTCAGCGGGGCGACGCTCACTCAAGTGGTCGAAGCCGGTGGACCTCAGCCGGTCGAGCGGGTCGTGCGAATCCTCCGTGACGCAGCGCTCGCACTCAACGAAGCGCACGAGGTGGGGTTGATTCACCGGGACATCAAGCCGAGCAACATCATGCTGGCGCGCCAGGGAGGCGTCCCTGACACAACGAAGGTGCTTGACTTCGGCCTCGTAAAGAACCTCGGGCAGGTCGACGACCTCGAGCAGACCAACACGATGTCGATCAAGGGAACGCCGCATTACTTGAGCCCCGAGGCGATCCAAGACCCTCAGGAAATCGACGGCCGGACCGATCTCTACGCCCTCGGCGCGGTCGGTTACTATCTCTTAGCTGGGCGCCACGTCTTCGAAGGAAAGACCATCATGGAGATCTGCTTGCATCACTTGCACACGAAGCCCTTGCCGTTTGCGGAGGTGTGCTCACAAGAGGTACCAGCCGAGCTCGAGGCGCTCATCTTCGCCTGCCTGGAGAAGGCTCAGTCCGACAGACCGGCCTCGGGCCAAGAGCTCGCCGATGCGCTGGATCGGCTCGCCGTGGCGCGGTGGACGCGCGCGGACGCCGAAGCCTGGTGGGACACGTTTGGCGACGAGATCGAGCAGGCAAAGGTGCCGCTGTCGCCGGGCGTCACCGACCAGACCGTCGCAATCGACCTCAGCGAAAGGAGGGACACTCTCCACCCCCTCAACTACGTGAAATGAGGGCTCTTCTAGCCCAAAGATCGCAGCGATTTGTTTCGATTGTCGCGAAGACCCGGCGCCTGCGCCGAAACCATGGAAATAAATCGCTGCGATCTTTCGCTGAGAAGGTGGGTGATTCTAGGATGTTGGGAGACCGGAGAGTGTCCCCCTTGACCGCTGGGGGGGATGGCAGCAGACTGTGGGGGTAATGGTTCGGTATCCGACTGCTATGACTGCTCCTGTGGACGCGCATCGCGTGGGCCTCGTTGCTGGTCTTTTGGGCGGTGTCGTAGTTGTAGTCGGCCTCATTATTAGCCTCCTGCTAGTTACGCAGGCATAGGCGGGGACCAGAACCACTCACAGCCCACCCACTCAGTTTCTGGCCCCCGCATCTAGCGTGCGGGGGCTTTTTTGTTGACCTAAACCCATGAACAGACACTTGCAGCGTAAAAGTACAGCAAACTGGCGGACGTCAGGGATGCCGGATTTTGCCCGCAACCGAGGCGCCTGGTCGGCTTTCGACACGGCGCTTTTTGCGCTGGATGCGCGCTGCTTGAATGCCGCCTCGAATCCACTACTTCGAGCCAGCCAGCAAGTGAGGAGAACCTCGTGACACCCGCCAATCCCAAGCTCGAGAATCGCATCGGCGAATCTCTTTCCGGAGCCCACATCATCTGGGAAGCGCTCGCACGCGAGGGGGTCGAGGTCTGCTTCGGTTATCCCGGCGGCGCGATCATGCCTGCCTACGACGCGATGATTGAATACCCGATCCACCACGTGCTCACGCGCCATGAGCAGGGCGCCTCGCACATGGCCGACGGCTACGCCCGCGCATCCGGGCAGGTCGGCGTTTGTATCGCGACTTCCGGTCCAGGCGCGACCAACCTGGTGACCGGTATCGCCACGGCCATGCTCGACTCGATCCCGATGGTATGTATCACGGGGCAGGTCCCGTCACAGCTCATCGGCAGCGATGCCTTCCAGGAGACGGACATCACTGGCTGCACCATCCCGGTCACCAAGCACAACTACCTGGTGACGAAGCCGGAGCAAATCGCGCCAACCATCCGCGAGGCGTTTTACATCGCGCGCTCCGGCCGACCCGGACCGGTCGTCGTCGACATCACTAAGGACGCGCAGCAGCAGAGCTGCGTGTTCGAGTGGAGCGATGACGAGATCGTGCTCCCCGGCTACCGTCCGGACTACTCGCCGCTCGCCGAGCAACTCGAGGATGCGGCGGAGCTGATCAGGAATGCCAAGCGTCCGATCCTTTTTTCCGGGCATGGCATCATCAAAGCGCAGGCGACGGAGACCCTGATCGACTTCGTCGAAAAGACAAACATTCCAGTGGCCTGCACCCTGCTGGGGCTCGGCGGGTTCCCGGCTAGCCACCCTCGTAGCCTCGGCATGATGGGAATGCACGGCGAGACCTGGGTCAACAGGGCTATTCAGGAAGCCGACTTGATCATCGCCGTTGGGATGCGGTTCGACGACCGCGTGACGGGTAACCTCAAGACCTACGCCCAGAACGCGAAGAAGATCCACATCGAGCTCGACCCGGCAGAGATCAACAAGAACGTCCATGTCGACGTGCCGATCGTCGGCGATGCGCGCGCAATCCTGAGGGATCTGCTCCCGCGTGTGGACGAGTGCGAGCGTCCTGACTGGTTGGCGTACATCGAGGAGATCCAAGGCGGCTCGACGGTCAAGGACATCAAGAACCTACCGGACATGGGCAAGCTCTACGCTGCCCACGTCATCCACGACCTGTACCGCCTCACCAAGGGCCAGGCGCTCGTCGTAACCGACGTTGGTCAGCACCAGATGTGGGAGGCGCAATACTACAAGCACGACTACCCGCGGAAGCTGATCACCTCGGGCGGCCTCGGCACGATGGGCTTTGCATTGCCCGCCGCGATCGGCGCCAAATTCGCCAAGCCCGATGACTCGGTGTGGGTCATCTGCGGCGACGGCGGATTCCAGATGACGCAGGCCGAGCTCTCCACCTGCGCGCAGGAAGACATCAAGGTCAATGTCGCCATCATCAACAATGGCTTCCTTGGCATGGTGCGCCAGTGGCAGGAGTTCTTCTTCGGCGGCCGCTACGTCGCGACGCCGCTGCTCAGTCCGGATTTCGTGAAGATCGCGGATGCCCACGCATTGACCGGCATTCGCGTCGAGAAGCGATCCGAGGTCGAAGAAGCCGTTCGGAAAGCGGAAGCCACCGAGGGCACCGTCGTCATCGACTTCCGCGTCGAGCAAGAAGACGCCGTGTATCCAATGGTTCCAGCCGGGGCCGACCTTGCCGACATGATCGAACGTCCACACAAGCCCGGCAATCACGATCACAACCCGATCTTCGAAACAGGGGAGGACGACTAATGTCCCAGTCCGTGAAGAGAACTTTCGCCGTTTTCGTCGAAGACAAGCCCGGTGTGTTGAACCGAGTCGCCTCGTTGTTTCGCCGCCGTAGCTTCAACATCGATTCGCTCAACGTCGGCGCCACGCACGAGGCAGGCGTGTCGCGTATGACTATCGTCTGCGACGCAGATGACGACAAAGCCAAGCGCATCGAGGCAAACCTCTACAAGATGGTCAACGTGCTGTGGGTCGACGACATCACACACAAGCAGTCGATCAATCGTGTGCTCGCGTTGATCAAGGTCAACTGCAGCCGCGAACAGCGCGACGAGATCTTGAAAATCTGCGACGTGTTTCGCGCGCGGGCGATCGACATGTCACCCGACCGAATCACGATCGAGATCACTGGCCCCCAGGACAAGGTCGAAGGCCTCGTCTCGGTTCTCAGACCGTTCGGCATCCTGGAGTTGGTACAAACCGGCACGGTCGCGATGACCCGCGGCGTCGAAAAGCACGATCTCGCCCACCCCACGGTGCCCGCCTCCCGCAACTCAGCGGCATAACCCCTTTTGGAGAAGTAGAGAGACACATGACCCAGATTCGCTATGAAAAAGACGCCGACCTCTCGCTGATTCGAGGAAAGAAGGTGGCGATCATCGGCTACGGCTCCCAGGGCCACGCCCACTCGCTCAACTTGAAAGAGAGCGGCGTGGACGTACGCGTCGGTTTGCAGGAAGGAAGCAAGAGCAAGGCCAAGGCCGAGGCAGCCGGGCTCGCGGTGAAGTCGGTGAACGATGCGGCTAAGGAAGCCGACGTGATCATGATCTTGGCGCCCGACACGGCGCAGCCGGCGATCTACGAGGAGCACATCGCGCCGAACCTCGAAGCGGGCAACATGCTGATGTTCGCTCATGGCTTCAACATCCGGTACGGCACGATCGAGCCGCCGAAGGATATCGACGTCACGATGGTCGCGCCGAAGAGCCCGGGCCACCGTGTCCGTGAAACCTATCAGGAAGGTGGCGGCGTCCCAGCCCTCCTCGCCGTTCATCAGGACGCGACCGGTCAAGCGGATGCGGTCGCGATGTCGTACGCGGCCGGGATCGGTTGCGCGCGTGCCGGCGTGCTAAACACGACCTTCACCGAGGAGACGGAGACGGACCTCTTCGGAGAGCAAGCCGTGCTATGCGGCGGCGCCTCCGAGCTCGTGAAGGCCGGCTTCGAGACGCTGGTCGAGGCGGGCTATCAACCCGAGCTCGCTTACTTCGAGTGCCTCCACGAGCTGAAGCTCATCGTCGACCTGATGTATCGCGGCGGTCTCAACTACATGCGCTACTCGGTGTCGAACACCGCCGAGTGGGGCGATTACGTGAGCGGCCCACGCGTCATTGGGGAAGAGAGCAAGAAGGCAATGAAGCAAATCCTCACGGAGATTCAGGACGGCACCTTTGCCAAGCGTTGGATCGAAGAGAACAAGAACGGGCGACCGAAGTTCAACGCAATGCGGCGCGCCGAGCAGGAACAGACGATCGAGCAGGTCGGCGCGAAGCTTCGGTCGATGATGCCTTTCGTCGACCCTATAGAAATCAAACAGGGAGACTAAGAGAGGCGCCGCCTGTCGCGGCGTCGGGAGAACGAATCATGCAACCCGATCACGTACGGATCTTCGACACAACGCTCCGAGATGGAGAGCAATCACCTGGCGCGACGATGACCTCATCGGAAAAGCTAGAGGTGGCGAAGACCCTATCGCGGCTCGGCGTAGATGTGATCGAAGCTGGATTCGCAGCGGCTTCTCCCGATGACTTGCGAGCGGTGAAAACCATTGCCGAAGCCGTAGGTGTGACAGGTGTCGAGGGCCGGCCGGTCCCCGAGCCGCCTACGATCTGCAGTTTGGCGCGGGCTCACAAGTCCGACATCGACAAAGCAGCCGAGGCAGTGGCGCCGGCCAAGCACGGACGGATCCACACGTTCATCGCGACGTCCCCGATCCATCGTGAGCACAAGCTCCGCATGACCAAGGACCAGGTGCTCACCAAGATCGGAGAGATGGTCTCGTACGCGCGGAGCTTCTGTGAAGACGTCGAATTCAGCCCGGAAGATGCGGGGCGAACGGAGATGGAGTTCCTGTACGAGACGCTCCAGGCCGCCATCGAGGCGGGCGCAAGCACGCTGAACATCCCAGACACCGTCGGATACACGATCCCTGGAGAGTTCGGTGAACGCATCGCGATGATCCGAGAGAACGTGCCGGGCATCGAAAGCGTGGTCATCAGCGTCCACTGCCACGACGACCTCGGCTTGGCCGTGGCCAACAGCCTTTCGGCGGTCGTCAACGGCGCGCGGCAGATCGAGGTCGCGGTAAACGGCATCGGCGAGCGCGCAGGCAACGCATCGCTCGAAGAAGTCGTGATGGCGCTCTATGTGCGGCGCGATCTCTTCGGCATCGGCACCCACATCGACACCACACAGCTCACCCGCGCCAGCCGCTTGGTCAGCAAGGTGACCGGCATGGTCGTGCAGCCGAACAAAGCCATCGTCGGCACGAACGCGTTCGCGCACGAAGCCGGCATTCACCAGGACGGCATGCTCAAACACGAGGAGACCTACGAGATCATGCGTCCCGAGACTGTGGGCGCGGGCAAGACGCAGCTCGTCCTCGGCAAGCACTCCGGACGGCACGCGTTTTCGAACCGCTTGGCCGAGCTCGGCTATCCCGTGTCAGGTGATGGGCTCGAGAAGGCTTTCACGCGCTTCAAGAAGCTCGCCGACAAAAAGAAGCACATCACCGACGCCGATTTATTGGCTCTGGTGAGCGACGAGCTCTACCAACCGAAGGAGTTCTGGAAGCTCGAGGCCATTCAGGTTGGCTGTGGCACTGGGATGCCAACGGCGACCGTCAGGCTCACTGGGCCCGACGGGCAAACGCAAACCGCCGCAGAGGTCGGAACGGGCCCCGTCGACGCAGTGTACAAGGCCGTCCAGTCGCTGGTGCATGTGCCCTGCACGCTGCTCGAATACACCGTTCAGTCGGTGACCGAGGGTATCGATGCGCTCGGCGAGGTAAGCGTGCGCGTGGCGCCGCACGAGGACGACGCGCCGCCCGGCAAGATCAATCCACAATACGAACACTCACGCCCACGGGTATTCCACGGCCACGGCGCGCACACCGACGTCATCGTCGCGAGCGCCAAGGCCTATGTCGCGGCTATCAACCGCATCCTCGCAATCAGAGAAGGAACGCTAAACGATAGCAAGGTAGCCGGAAGCGCTGCGTAACGAACATCATGGAACCAAGAACACTATTTCAGAAGGTTTGGGACGATCACATCGTCGCTCAGGAACCGGACAGGCCGACGGTCCTCTACATCGACCTGCAGCTCATTCATGAGGTGACGTCCCCGCAGGCGTTCACAGGTCTTCGCGAGCGCGGCCTCAGGGTTCGCCGTCCGGACAAGACCATCGCGACGATGGACCACTCGACGCCCACGCTACCGAAGTCGCTGTGGGTCATCGATGACCAGGCGAAGGCACAGCTCAGACAGTTGGAGCGCAACTGCGAGGACTTCGGCATCGAGCTCTTCGCGCTCGGCGACAGCCGGAACGGGATCGTGCACGTCATTGGACCGGAGCGCGGGTTCACACAGCCGGGTAAGACGATCGTTTGTGGCGACAGCCATACCTCGACACACGGTGCATTTGGCGCGCTGGCGTTTGGCATCGGAACGAGCGAGGTCGAGCATGTGCTGGCTACGCAGTGCCTCTTGCAGCGCAAGCCCAAGACCCTCGAAGTGCGGGTCGATGGCCAGCTGATGCCGGGGGTGACCGCCAAGGATATCATCTTGGCGCTCTGTGCCGAGGTCGGCACGGGCGGGGCAACCGGCTACGTCATCGAGTACACGGGCTCGGCCATCCGCAGCCTCGACATGGAAGGCCGGATGACGGTCTGCAACATGAGCATCGAGGCCGGGGCGCGAGCGGGCATGATCGCCCCAGACGAGACGACCTTCGAGTACCTGAATGGACGCGAGCGCGTGCCCAAGGGGGCCGATTGGGACGCGGCAGTGGAACGCTGGAGTCACCTCCCGACCGATGAAGGCGCGACTTTCGACAAGACTGTCGTCATCGACGCCAACAAGCTCGAGCCGATGATCACTTACGGCACGAATCCAGGCATGGGCATGCGAATCACCGAGCCGATGCCGACCAGAGACTCGTTCGACGACCCCGGGCAGCGAGCCGCATTCGAGAAAGCGATGGGCTACATGAGCCTAGAGCCCGGGCAGCCCCTGCTGGGCAAGAAGATCGACGTAGTCTTCATCGGCTCCTGCACGAACTCGCGGATCGGCGACCTACGGATGGCCGCGGGCGTATTTAGCGGACGCAAGGTTGCGGACGGCGTGCGCACCCTCGTCGTTCCTGGCTCGCATGACATCAAGAAGCAGGCCGAAGCTGAAGGACTCGACCATATCTTCAAAGAGGCGGGCGCTGAATGGCGTGAGCCAGGTTGCTCGATGTGCATCGCGATGAACGGCGACAACCTCGAGCCCGGACAGTACGCGGTCAGCACCTCGAACCGAAACTTCGAAGGGCGACAGGGCAAGGGCGGCCGCACCTTCCTCGCGTCCCCACTCACCGCCGCGGCAGCGGCTATCACCGGCAAAGTCACCGACCCACGGATCTTGCTCCTCTCTTGAAAGGCTGAGTCATGGCGAAATTCACCACACTGACGTCGCATGCAGTGCCCCTCCCCGTCGAAAACGTGGACACGGACCAGATCATCCCGGCTCGCTTTCTCACGGTGCTCGACAAGAACGGTCTCGGCGACAGCCTTTTCTGCGACTGGCGTTACCTCGAGGACGGTTCGCCCAAGCCGGAATTCGTGCTCAACGATCCGGCTTCGCAGGGCGCGCAGATCCTGATCGCGGGCAACAACTTCGGCAGCGGCTCTTCGCGCGAGCACGCGCCGTGGGCCTTGGTCGGTTGGGGCTTCCGTGCGATCATCTCCACCGGCTTCGCGGACATCTTCAAGAGCAACTCGCTGAAGAACGGCTTGCTACCGGTCGAGGTAAGCCCTGAGGTGTACAAAGCCCTCATGGGAGCGGTTCAGCTGGACCGTTCGACGAAAATAACGATCGACCTACAGACCCAGTCCGTGACCGGTCTCGACGGGCTCGAAGCGACCTTCCCCATCGACGAGTTCTCCAAGCACTGCCTTCTCGAAGGCGTCGACCAGCTTGGGTACCTTCTCTCGTTCGACGATCAGATCACCAGCTATGAGCAACAACGGACATAACGGCTCCGGCCCCGTCGTAGAGGTCTACGACACCACTCTGCGTGATGGCACGCAGATGGAGGGGATGAGTCTATCCTGCGACGACAAGCTGCGGATCGCGGAGTACCTGGATTCTCTAGGAGTCGCTTTCGTCGAAGGTGGGTGGCCAGGCTCGAATCCCAAGGACGTCGAGTTCTTCGAGCGCGCGAAGGATGTCGCGTGGAAGAATGTAATCATCGCGGCATTCGGCTCGACATGCCGGGCGCAGCTTCGTGCGGAGGACGACAAGCAGCTTCAAGCGTTGCTCGCGGCGGAGACGCCGCTGTGCACACTCTTCGGCAAGACCTGGGACATGCACGTTACGGAGGTGCTGCGTACGAGCCTCGAAGAAAACCTACGAATGATCGAGGAGAGCGTGGCCTTTCTCGGGCAGAACGACCGCCGGGTGATCTACGATGCGGAGCATTTCTTCGACGGCTACAAGTCCGACGGGGAGTACGCGCTCGAAACGTTGCGGGCTGCAGCACGCGGTGGAGCCGAGACGCTGGTCCTTTGCGATACAAATGGCGGTTCGATGCCCTGGGAGATCGAGGAGATGATCGATAGCGTCCGGAAAGCCCTTCCGGACGCACGACTCGGCATCCACGCCCACAACGACGGCGACTGCGGTGTCGCCAACTCCGTCGCCGCCGTTCGCGCAGGTGCGCGCCACGTGCAGGGAACGATCAACGGCTATGGCGAACGGTGCGGCAACGCCAACCTCTGCGCGCTCATCCCGGACGTGGAGCTCAAGCTCGGCTTGCAGTGCCTTCCCGAAGGTAGCCTCGAGCAGCTCTACGACCTGGCCCATTTCGTGGCGGAGATCGCGAACCTCAGCCCCGACGACCACGCGGCGTACGTCGGTCGCAGCGCGTTCGCCCACAAGGGAGGTGTCCACGTGTCGGCTATTCGCCGGCATCCGGAGTCGTATGAGCACATCAACCCCACTCTCGTCGGCAACGAGTCGCGGGTGGTGGTGAGCGAGCTTTCGGGGCGCAGCAACGTGCTGAGCAAGGCCGAAGAGCTCGGGCTCGACGTAGGCTCGGATCACGGCAGCCGCGTGCTCGAGAAGATCAAGGAGCTCGAAGCCAAGGGCTTTGCGTACGAAGCCGCCGAGGCGTCGGTGGCGCTATTGATAGCCCGTCACCAGGCGAACTATGAGCCCCCGTTCGAGGTGCTCGACTTCCAAGCGGGTGTTGGACGGCGGCGTGGCGGGGGCATGTTCGCCGAGGCCACGGTAAAGGTGCAAATCGGCGACGAAGTGGTGCACACCGCGGGCGAAGGCAATGGCCCGGTGAGCGCGCTCGACTCAGCGCTTCGAAAGGCACTCCGACCCTTCTTCCCCGAGGTCACGCAAATGCACCTCAGTGACTACAAGGTTCGCATTCTCGACGGACGCAATGGAACCGGTGCGACGACGAGGGTGCTCATCGACAGCCAATCAGCCCATGACACCTGGAGCACCGTCGGAGCGTCGAGCAACATCATCGAGGCGTCTCTCCAGGCGCTGATCGACAGCATCGAGTATGGGCTCACGCTGGAACGCGCCACTTAGCTATTGCCCTCATGACGCGTGCCATGCATCATGGCCGGCCGCACAGGTAACGACACATGAAAGCAAAGATCACACTTCTCCCTGGCGACGGAATCGGCCCTGAAATCGTAGACGCGACGCGACGCGTGCTCGAAGTGATCGCGAGAAAGTCCGGCCACACATTCACGTTCTCGACGCACCTGATCGGCGGCATCGCTATCGACGAGACGGGTGTACCGCTCCCAGACGACACCATCGTCGGATGCCGAAGCGCGGACGCCGTCTTGCTCGGCGCGGTCGGCGGGCCGAAGTGGGACGACCCCAGGGCGAAGGTTCGCCCGGAGCAGGGGCTCCTCGGGATGCGTAAGGCGCTGAAGCTCTTTGCGAACGTTCGTCCCGTGAAGCTTTTCCGCGGCCTCGAAGCAGCCTCCCCTCTCAAGGCCGAGCGGCTGCGCGGCGTGGACTTGGTGTTCATCCGCGAGCTCACCGGGGGCATCTACTTCGGTCAGCCCAAAGGCAAAGAGACCAAGAACGGCCTGCGCATCGGCTTCGACACGATGGTGTACAACGAGAGCGAGATTCGTCGCATCGTCGAGCTGGCTTTCGATGTTGCGCGGAAGCGCGGGGGCCACGTCACCTCGATCGACAAGGCGAACGTGCTCGCTACGATGCAGGTATGGCGTGAGGTCGCAACGGAGGTGGGCAAAGAGAACTCCGACATCAAGCTCGACCATCAGCTCGTCGACTCCGCCGCCATGCGGCTCGTCACGGATCCGTCGTCGTTCGACGTCATCGTGAGCGGAAACATGTTCGGCGACATCCTCTCGGACGAAGGCGCCGTGTTGACCGGCTCACTCGGACTCCTTCCCAGCGCCTCGCTCGGCGAGGGGACACTCGGTGTGTACGAGCCGATCCATGGATCAGCGCCCGACATCGCGGGCAAGGGAATCGCGAACCCACTGGGCACTATCCTGAGCGCCGCGATGCTTCTTCGGCACAGCCTCAACCTCGGCGAGGATGCGAAGACAATTGAAGACGCAGTCCAGAAGGTCCTCGATAGTGGCCTTCGGACGGCAGATCTGAGCGGCGGCCAACGTTCGCTCGGCACGACAGAGATGGCGGACGCAGTCGTGGCGGCCATCGAAGGCGCGTAACGAAAGGAACACGATGCCCCGCAAACGCGTTAGCCGGTTGTTTGACCTCAAAGAAGACGAGCGTGGACGCCAGTACATGGAGGTCTACCTCGACGGCATCACACTCCTGCGCTTGGTGCTGAGCAACAAAGGCACGGCTTTCAGCTACGAGGAGCGCGTAGCGCTGCGACTAGGCGGCCTACTCCCTCCGCAGTTCAACACGCTCGAGCAACAGATCGACCGCGTCTACGAAGGTTTCGTCCAGGCACCGACGGAGATCGATAAGTATCAGTACCTACGGAACGTTCAGGAACGACAGGAGATCCTCTTTTACGCTCTGCTCGAGAAACACCTCGATGAGATGCTGCCAATCGTCTACACGCCGACTGTCGGCGCGGCGGTGCAACAGTTTAGCGCGCTCTACCAGAATCCGCGTGGCCTCTCGTTCTCGCCGCTCAACATCGACCGCGCCGACCAAACACTCCAGTGCTACCCGATGGAAGACGTTCGCATGATCGTCGCGACGGACTCTTCGGCGATCCTCGGTATCGGCGACCAGGGATACGGCGGCCTGGCGATTCCCATCGGAAAGATGGCGCTGTACACCGTCGGCGGTGGCGTTAGCCCATTTCACACGATGCCGGTGGCACTCGACGTCGGCACGGATCGCATGGATCTGATCAACGATCCCAACTACCTGGGCGTTCGTCAGAAGCGTCTCCGGGGAGACAGCTACTACAAGTTCCTCGACCAGTTTGTCGATGCGGTTTGGTCGCGCTGGCCCGATGCGGTGATTCAGTGGGAGGACCTGTCCAAGACCGCCGCCTTCACAGTGCTCGAGCGCTACCGAGACCGAGGCCCATCCTTCAACGACGACATCCAAGGCACGGGCGCCGTCGCGTTGGCTGGCATTCTCGCAGCCTGTCACCTCCGCAACGAAAGCTTGAAAGACGAGGTTTTCGTCATTTACGGAGCGGGTGCAGGCGGTATCGGCGTGGCCTGGGCAATCCGTGAAGGCTTGGTCCGCGCTGGCCTGAGCCGAGAGGAGGCCGACGCACGCGTATTCGTACTCGATTCAAAAGGCTTGCTGCTCGCCGATCGCGACATGGAAGAGTACAAGCGGAGATTCGCGCACGAGCGTGCAGCCATTCGGGGTTGGGAGTTCGCGGGTGACGCACCCGACCTGGTCGAAACCATTCGCAACGCCAAGGCCACCGTGCTCCTGGGCCTCTCGGGTCGGCCCGGCGCCTTCGACGAAAAAGTGGTCCGCGCGATGGCAGAAAACCACAAGTGGCCGATCATCTTCCCGCTATCCAATCCGACGAATTCGGCGGAAGCGAAACCGGTCGATATCTTCCGATGGACCGACGGCCAAGCAATAGTCGCAACCGGCAGCCCGTTCGACCCAGTCCGAATGGGCGGCGTGACGCATCCGATCGGCCAAGGCAACAACGCTTTCATCTTCCCGGGTCTGGGCTTCGGCGCAATCCTCAGCGACGCCAAGTCGATTACCGACGGCATGGTCCTCGAGGCCTCTCAGGCGCTCGCCGACTACACCATCGAGAAATACGTCGAGGGCGGGCTGATCTACCCGCCCGTGAACGATCTGCAAGAAACCTCGGTCCGCGTCGCCACGAGAGTTGTCAAAAAGGCAATCGAAGACGGCGTAGCCCGCCGAGAAAACATCCCCGAAGACATCGAATCCTTCGCCCGCGAACGCTTCTGGCACGCAGTCTACCTCCCCTTCATCCGCGGCCACCTAGACCAATAAAGGGGTCAGACCCCTTTTTAGGAGAGGGCGCCGCCGTCAGCTCGGATTTCGGTGCCGTTGATGTAGCGGGCGTCGTCGGAGGCTAGGAAGGCTATGACGGATGCTGCGTGTTTGGGCTTTGCGAAACCGACGAAGGGCATGGCGCCCTTCAGTAGCTCCATGTCGGCGCCCTCGGGGGCCTTGAAGTCGCCGTGGAGCGCGGTGGCGATGCCGCCGGGAACGACGCAGTTCGCGCGAAGGCCCTGCTTCACGTACTCCTGGTAGAGGGCGCGGGTCATCGAGATGACGCCACCCTTCGAGGCCGCATAGGCGGCCATCCATGGATGACTGCCGAGCGCCGAGGTCGATGAGCAGTTCACGATCGCGCTGAATCGGTTCTTCAGCAGATGCGGGAGCGCAGCGTGGTTAACGTAGAAGGTGCCGTTGAGGTTGATGTCGATGATCTGATGCCACTGGTCGAAGGTCATCTCGTGCGTGTGGTAGGTGCGGAGGATGCCGGCGCAGTGACACAGGGTGTCGAAGCCGCCCATGTCTTGCGCAGCCTGATCGATTACCTCTTTCACGCGAGCGCCGTCGGTGACATTGCACTCGTAGACACACGCCTTGACGCCGAGGTCTTCTGCGATCTTCTTGGTCGCGGCGAGCCCCTCTGCGTTGATGTCGATGAGAGCGACGTTGCCACCCTCCTCGGCGATGCGCTGCGCGGTGGCTTGGCCGATGCCCGCCGCCGCGCCGGTGATCACAACATTCTTCCCTTCAAACCTTTTCATCGTACTTCTCGCTCTTTCGTGGTGGTCGCTAGTAGCCATGAAGCTCCGCCCAGCGCTGCCGGTGTTCCGAAGGCTTCCCAAAAGTCATGTAGGTCGCTTGAGCGCGCTTGATATAGAACCCAATGTCGTGCTCGTCGCTCACCCCAATGCCGCCATGCATTTGGATCGCTTCCTTGGCGGCGTGCATGAAGGTCTCCGATGCCATCGCCTTCGCGAGCGACGCGAGCCGCGGCACGTCGGCAGGTGCTTCGTCGATCGCGCGGGCTGCCGCAAGGACGACGGAGCGTGTCAGCGCAATCTCGATGTACACCGACACCGCTCGGTGCTGCAGCGCCTGGAAGGAGCCGATCGGCACACCGAACTGCTCGCGTTCCTTGAGGTATTCGAGGGTGTCCGCGAATGCCTGCTCGGAGCCTCCGAGCATCTGCGCGGCCAAGCCCACCGAGGCGCGGTCCAACACCTTCTGCAGGAGCATGGCACCGCCGTCGAGCTCGCCGACGATGTCGTCGCTCTTCACTGGCACGCCCTCGAGCCGAACGATCGCTGCATTCAGGCCATCGATCCGGGACTGACGCTCAATTGTGACGCCCGACTGCGCCGGATCGACCACGAAGACCGTGTACCCTGAATCCGAGCTCGCCGCCGACACGATGATTCGATCTGCGAGATGGCCGTCGAGGACCTGTGTCTTCTGCCCGCTGAGCTCGAAGCCGTTCGCCGACTTGCGAGCAACTGTTGCGACTTTTGAGGTGTCTCCGTGAGCGCCGGCTTCCTCGTAGCCGACCGTCACCAGCGTTTCGCCGGCTGCAATGCCGGGCAGCAAGGCCTTCTTCTGAGCATCGGTACCCCCGAGCAGGAGCGCTTGCGTGCCGAGCAGAAGGGTCGACACAAACGGCTCCGGCATCAGCTCGCGCCCGCTTTCCTCGAGAACAACACACAGATCGAAGAACCCAAGACCCAGGCCGTCGTACTCCTCCGGGATCTGGAGGCCGAGCCAGCCGAGCTCCGCCATCTCGCTCCAAATCTCACGTGAAAACCCGACCTCGTCTTTCGAGTCTCGGAAAGACCGAATGCGAGCCACCGGCGCGCGCTCACGGATGAATTCGTGCGCGGTCTTCGAAAGCATTTTCTGCTCGTCGTTGAGAAGAAGGGATGCCGCCGCATGACCACTCATTTCTTCCCCTCCGGCAATCCAAGCACGCGCTTGGAGACGATGTTCTTCTGGATCTCGGAGGAGCCACCCTCAATGGTGCTCGCGCGCGACCGCAGCCAGTCGCGGGTGTACTGAAGATCGTCGTCGTCGAAACCCGGCCCTTCCCAGCCAAGGCCTTGAACCCCAGCAACCTTCATGCCGAGCTCGAAACGCTTCTGCTTGAGCTCCGTACCCACGATCTTGGTGATGGAGCCCTCGGGCCCTGGCGTGCCACTCGCTGCACTTTGCTGAATGCGTGCGAGCGTCAGATGGAATGCCTCTTCGAGCATGCCGAGCGTAGCAAGCTCATCACGCAACAACGGGTCGGGAAGTGCACCCTCCGCGGTCCCGAGGTGCTTCCGCGCCCTGGCGACAACCTCTCGCTGCGCCGACCCCGGCTGGCGGGCAATCGACTGACCGATCGACGAGCGCTCATGCCCGAGGACCGCCTTGGCGATCGTCCACCCTTCGTTCTCCTTCCCCACCAGATTGCCGCACGGCACGCGGACGTTGTCGAAGAAGGTTTCGCAGAAGGGCGAGTATCCGCTGATTAGGTCGATCCGCCGTACCGTAATCCCGGGCGTCTCGAGGTCGACCAAGATCACGGAGATGCCCATCTGTTTCTTTGGCGCGCTCGAATCGGTTCGGGTCAGGCAATAGATCCAGTCACTGAGATGCGCGTGCGAGGTCCATACCTTCTGGCCGTTCAAGACGAACTCATCGCCGTCGCGCTCCGCTTTGAGCTGGAGGTTCGCGAGATCGGAGCCGGCGTTGGGCTCCGAGTACCCCTGGCACCAACGCACCTCGCCGCGAGCGATCCCAGGCAAGTGTTGCGCCCTCTGCGCATCGTTGCCGTACTCGAGCAGCACCGGCCCAAACATCGCGAGGCCCTGCCCCGCCACCGGACGCGGCACGCCAATCGCCTTCATCTCCGCGTGGATGATGTCTTCCTGCTCGCGGCTGAGACCAGCACCGCCGTATTCCTCGGGCCAACTCGGTGCAGTCCAGCCCTTCTCGATGCCGAGGTCACGCCAACGCAGGACGTCTGCATCGGTCTCCTCGCACTTCGAGCCACCCCAGTAACCCTCGAACGGGCCGCTGCCGCTCGTCCCCCGGAGTGATTCTGGGGCGTTCTCGCCTACCCACACACGTGCTTCGGCGCGAAATGCCTCTAAGTCGCTCACGCGATCACTCCCCGGCTCCGGCCTTCTTCATGTCGAGCGCAACATCCTCGATCATGTCCTCCTGCCCGCCAACTGTCTTCATTCGGCCGAGCTCGACCAGGATGTCGGTCGACTTGAGCCCGTACTTCTCGGCAGCACGCTTCGCATGAAGCAAGAAGGACGAGTACACGCCGGCGTAACCGAGCGTGAGCGAGTCGCGGTCTACGCGGACCTTGTGGGTCATCAGCGGGTAGACGATGTCTTCTGCGACATCCATCAGCTTCCACATGTCGATCCCGGTCTCGACACCCATGCGATGGAGCACTGCCACGAAAACCTCGAGCGGCGTGTTGCCAGCGCCAGCGCCCATGCCCGCCACCGAACCATCGACGCGCGCAGCGCCAGCTTCGATCGCTGCAAGCGAGTTCGCGATGCCCATGTGCATGTTGTGGTGCCCGTGGAAACCGACCTCCACGTCCGCCCTGAGCTTCTCGCGAAGCAGGCCGACGCGCGCGGTGACGTGGTCCGGAAGCATGTAGCCAGCCGAATCGGTGATGTAAATGCAGTTCGCGCCGTAGCTTTGCATGAGCTCGGCCTGCTCGAGGAGCTGCTCGGGCTCAATCATGTGGGCCATCATCAAGAAACCCACGGTGTCCATTCCCATCTTGGCGCCGAGGCTGATATGCTGCACCGAAACGTCCGCCTCGGTGCAATGCGTGGCCACGCGAATCGTGTACACCCCGCAATCGTGCGCCATCCGCAGGTGATCGACCGTGCCGATGCCCGGAATCAGCAAGGCGGAGATCTTCGCGTTCTTCATCTTTGGCACCACGGCCCGGAGGTACTCCTCGTCGCTCGCTGCGGGGAACCCATAGTTCACCGAGGCACCGCCCAATCCATCACCGTGCGTCACCTCGATGAGGGGAACTCCGGCAGCATCGAGCGCCGTCGCCACCTGAATCATCTGCTCCGTCGTGAGCTGGTGGCGCTGGGGATGCATCCCATCGCGCAGGCTCATGTCGTGGAGTGTGACCTTCCTGCCTTCGAGATTCATGCTGCCTCCGCGCGCTGGATTTCTTCGGCGATGAGCTCGGCCGTCCGCAAGCCGGCTGCCGTCATGATGTCGAGATTGCCGGCGTACTTTGGCAGGAAGTCGCCAAGCCCCTCGACCACCATGAAGAACGACCCGCGATTGCCATCGAACACGGGCCCGTTCTTGAGTGTGTAGCCCGGCACGTACTTCTGGACCTCGGCGATCATCTTCTGAGCCGACTCGATGATCTCCTTTTCTTTGGGAGCATCCTTAGTCAGGCAGTGAATCGTGTCGCGCATCATGAGCGGTGGCTCTGCGGGATTGATGATGATGATCGCCTTGCCCCGTTCTGCACCGCCGACGACCTCCACGCCCCTGGCCGTAGTACGCGTGAACTCGTCGATGTTCTTCCGCGTTCCCGGCCCAGCGGACCTCGACGACACGGTCGCGATGATCTCGCCGTATTCGACCGTCTGCACACGGCTCACCGCAGCAACCATGGGAATCGTCGCCTGACCACCACAGGTCACCATGTTCACGTTCTGCTCGTCACGCCCAACCATCTCCTGGAGATTGACGGGCGGGACACAGAAGGGGCCGATCGCAGCCGGTGTGAGGTCGACCATCTTGACGCCATACTTCTTGACGACCTCGTTGTTCGACTCGTGCACGTACGCGCTGGTCGCGTCCCATGCGATCTGCACCTTGTCGTTGGCAATGTGCGGCTCCATGCCTGTGACGCCCTCCGCAGTCGTCTTGAGGCCGAGCTCCTTGGCTCGTTTGAGCCCTTCGGATTCGGGGTCGATGCCGACCATCCACACCGGCTCGATGATCTCGCTACGCAGTGCTTTGTAGAGCAGGTCGGTGCCGATGTTTCCTGACCCGATGATCGCTGCCTTCACTTTCGTCGTCATCTCTCCGTACTCCTATGTGAAACGCACGGCAGCAGTTCCGAGCCCCTCGACTTCGAGGCGCATCTCATCACCCGCCACGACGGGCTCGAGAGGCACCAACGAGCCCGAAAGCACCACATCACCGGCATTCAAGCTGATGCCAAACTCCGACAGAGTATTCGCTAGCCAACTCACGCAGTTGAGTGGCGAGCCAAGCGCGGCCGAGCCCAAGCCTTCGCTGAGAAGTGTGCCGTTCTTATAGACATGCATCTGAAGGTTTGGAAAATCGAGCTCCTTGGGATCGGCGTGCTCGTCACCCAGCACGAACAACCCGCAGCTCGCGTTGTCAGCCACGGTGTCCTGGATCTTGACCTTCCAGTCATGAACACGGCTATCGACGACTTCGAAGCACGCCATCACGTACTCGGTCGCGTCGAGGACATCCTCGTTGGTGACGCCTGGCCCAGTCAGGTCTTTCTTGAGCTTGAAGGCGATTTCCCCTTCGGCTCGCGGTTGAATCAAGTGCTCACTGATCGGCATGGGCCCGCCGTTCGGGTAGAGCATCTTGTCGGTGAGATACCCGAAATCAGGCTGAAAGACACCAAGCATCTCTTGTACGGCGCTGCTGGTCACGCCGATCTTCTTGCCGATGATCTTTTCACCATCGTCCTCGATGCGGCGGTTCACCATCCGCAATGACACGTGATACGCATCTTGAGTCGTGATCTCCGGCCAACGCTCTGTGAGGGGGGTCAGCGTCCGGCGCGCGCGCAATGCGGCGTACAGCTCGTCTCCGAGCTCCTCGATCCGTTTCTTGCGCGCTGTATCATCCATGCCTAGATGAAGAAGTCCGTGTTCTTCTTGCCGAACAGCACGCCGCCCATGTTGGACGAAGGTGTGTCAGGACTGTTCGCGTGGTGAAGTCGAATTACGTGGACGTCCTGGAAATGGCGATTGATCGGGTGGTCTTCGAACGCTGCTCGAGCGCCGCAGGCGATGAACAGCTGCTCGACCACCTCTGTCGACACTCGAACGGCTCGTGCCGAGTCGTTGCGGAAATGAACCCGTCGATCGAGCGGGATCTTCTCGCCCCTTTCTAGATAGCCGGACATCTCTTCGAAATTGCGGCGCAGGGTCAAGACCTCACGGTCTAACACGGCCGTTGCTTCAGCAGCCACGACGCTGTTCGTGAACGACTCCTTGGCCTGGCCGCCGGTCGCCTGGGACACCTTCGACTTCATGAAGTCGACGTAAGAGTCGAGCGCCCCGAAGGCCGCACCGACCGCAGGCGTCGAAACCGAGCGAACGTGGATCTGGCCGAACGGGTACTTGTAGACGGGCGACGTGTTGATCTCGTTGCCGGGACTCTGCTGCCTGAAGCCGTCCGAGAATTTGTGCAGACGGTGGTCCGGAACGAACGCGCCGTCGACTACGATGTCCTTGCTGCCTGAGCCCCGGAGCCCCGACACGTGCCAGTTGTCGATGATCTCGTAGTCGGAGCGCGGCACCAGGAACGTCCGCATATCGGGTGGCTTGCCCTCCTCGGTCGGCACGAAGCCGCCCAGGAACACCCAGTCGCAGGCGTCACAGCCACTCGAAAACGACCAACGGCCGCTGAGCTTCACACCGCCATCGACCCACTCGGTCTTGGCGACAGGCATGTAAGACGAGGAGATCAACGTCTTCGGATCCTTGCCCCAGACCTCGTCCTGGGCTTTGGGCGCAAAGAGCGCGAGCTGCCACGAATGCACACTGAGCACACCGTAGACCCAAGCGCTCGACGCACAGCCACGGCCGAGCTCGAGCTGGAGATCGAAGATGATCGACGGGTCCAGCTCGTAGCCGCCATACCGCTTGGGCTGCACTGCCTTGAAGAAATCAAGCCGGTGGAAGTCGTCGATCGTCTCGTCAGGAATCCTGCGTAGCTCCGCTGCTTTCTTGGATCGCTCCTGCAGGGTCGGCGCAAGATCGCGGGCCCGCTGAATCAGCTCATCGCGTGTCGGCATGGGGCTCTGCTCTCCGTCCATTATCGTATCTCCGGGTGCCATCGGCTCGAGGCCGCCGGCATTCGATGGCTCGTGCAGCCACGGCTTTACAGATGGGCCGCCTCAGGCCATAAAGTAGAACGTGTTCTAGCTCACGGCCCGGGACATGTCCAGCGGGCTCGTGCGAACATAGCGCTCAGCCTGGGACCCGGAAAGGATACCATTTCATGCCGATACCGAATGGCCTCAAAGCCATCGATCTGATGATGAACATCCCCGACGGGGACCCCACCGCCTGGTACGAGTTCATCAAGCCGCTGCTGCTCGACGAGGAGAGCAGGAGCGCCTTCAAGATGCCGGCGCAGTACATGTTCAAGAACATCCCGGAGGTCGGCGAGGAAAAGGATTACGTCCAGTACGCGATCGCGGAGATGGACAAGTGGGGCATCGAACGATCGATGCTGGGAATTTCCGGACCTAACTCGACCAACCTCGAAGCATGCCGCAAGCACCCGGACCGCTTCTTCCCCTCTTACGGTGCGAACCCAAACAACGGGATGGAAGAAGTTCGAACGATTCGGCGCCTACACAAGGAGCATGGGCTCAAGGCTGTAACCGGATTCCCTTCGGGCCTTTGCCCGCAAGTTTCGCTGAACGACAAGAAGTACTATCCGATCTACGCGACCTGCGTGGACCTGGACATCCCAATTTGCGTTTGCGTGGGCGTTCCTGGCCCTCGCATCCCGATGGAACCGCAGAAGGTCGAGCACATCGACGAGGTGTGCTGGTTCTTCCCCGAGCTGAAGTTCGTCATGCGTCACGGCGCGGAGCCATGGGTCGACCTCGCCGTGAAGCTCATGCTCAAGTACCCCAACCTCTACTACAGTACTAGCGCCTTCGCACCGAAGCACTACCCGAAATCGATCATCCACTACGCGAACACACGCGGCGCTGACAAGATCATGTATGCGGGGTACTTCCCGATGGGCCTGTCGCTCGAGCGCATCTTCACCGACATGCAGAAGGTACCCTTCAAGGAACACGTCTGGCCTAAGTTCCTACGAGAAAACGCGCTTCGCGTGTTCAAGCTGGACGCATAAGAACTCTCTTCAACGGCCGTAAACTCGTACGCAGGTGCGAACCTGGATGCGAACGCGCCACGGAGCAAAGTAAGCATGAACGTTCTGTTTTGAATTTTATGTGTGTTGGAACTCCAACCCAGGAAGAGTCGTGAGGTGATGACGGGGAAGATCGGGTGTGGGTTGTACTTGGACCGTCGCTCGGAGCTGGGTGCGTAATGGACGGAGCCGCGATCCAGACGCTGGCGGTGCAGGCCCTGAACGTCTCGCTGATGTTCTCCGTGGGTTTGGAGATCCAACCGAGCAAGCTCCGCACGGCCGCTCGACGATGGGGGACGCTGCTGGGAATCACTGCATTGAACTTCGGCGCCGTCCCGCTCGTCGTCCTCGGGTTGGTGCACGGTGTCGGCCTGCCCTATGCCGTCGGGGCCGGGCTCTTGTTGTCGGCCTACGCACCCGGGGGCGGCACCGGGACCCTACTGACGCGCGTCGCCGGCGGCAACCTCGAGCTATCTGTTGTGTTGCTCGCGATCTTCACGGGGCTGGCCGTGGTGCTCACGCCGCTGCTCAGCTTGGCTACGTTGTCCAGTGACGAGGTCTCCCTCGATCTGGGGAGCATGATGACGACCCTCATGCTGTTCCAACTCGTGCCGCTGTGCGCCGGTCTCGCCCTGCGGAGCGCTCACCTGCGGACCGCAATCCGTGCGAACCGCCTTGCGCGGCCGACCTCCAATGCGCTCTTCGCAGCCCTGGTTCTCGGCCTGCTGGCCACCCAGGGCCACCTAGTGCCGCGAGTGGGCGCGGCCGGGATCGCAGTGATCTTGCTCACCGTTGTCACCTCACTCGCGCTCCCGCTACTGGTGCCCGGCAGCCATCGAGATCGCGCGGCGCTCTCCCTCACTACCGGGGTGCGTAACCTCTCGCTCGCCCTGCTGCTGTCCTCAGCCTTCTTCAGCGACATGACGACCATCACCGTACTGACCTACGGCCTGTTCATGTACCTGTTGTCCGTACCGCTGGCCCTTTTCCTCAGGCGGAAGGCTTGGAAGGGGTAGCGGGTGAAGTCGGGGGGGACGAATTGCTTTGTTGCGTTTTCGACGTGGAAGCGTTCTGTGATTGACGCGTCTAGCTCGAAGGCCCTGGCGTGGGTTGTGAATAGGAGCTCGCCCTTCTTGTCGAGTGAGCGCATCGCATCCTCGATCAGACTGCCGTGGTCCTTGTGGATGTTGAAGTCGCCCTTGCTCATCTTGGAGCGTGAGAAGGTGGGCGGGTTGATGAAGATCCAGTCGTAGCTGTTTCGGTCTCTGGCGATCCAGCGCGTGGCGTCGTCGCGAACGAAGCGGTGCTTGGCAGGGTCCAGGCCGTTGGCTTTGAAGTTCTTCTTACCCCAGTCGAGGTAAGTGTTCGAAAGATCCACGCTCGTGGTCTGCTTGGCTCCGCCTACCGCCGCGGCGACGCTCACCGAGCAGGTGTAGGCGAACAAATTGAGCATGCGCTTGCCCTTGCACTGCTCGGCGGCGTAGGCGCGGACCACGCGATGGTCCAGGAAGAGCCCCGTGTCGATGCGGTCTTCTAGGTTCACGACGAAGCGGAGATCTCCCTCGCTGACGAGCATCTCCGCGTCTTGCTGAGAGATGCGAGCGTATTGGTCGCCTTCATCCTGTTTGCGCCTAACCTTCACTACGAGATCGCCGGGGTCGATTCCCAAGGATTCCGGAAGCGTCATCAACACGTCCTGAATTCGCTGCTTCGCGCGGTCGTCGTCTGCGTCGCGCTCCTTCTGAAAGATGTGAACCACCGCTTTGGACTGATAGTGGTCGACCGCGACATTGTACTCGGGGATGTCGGCGTCGTAGATCCGGTAACATTCGATGCCGTTTCGCTTCGCCCATCGCCCCCACTTCTTCTTGTTCTTCTTGATCCGGTTGGCGAACATCTGAGCCTTCTCGCTCGGCTTTCGCCATCCCGGCGCCTTGGCTGAATCGCCGCTGGCCGCCCCTCGCACGGGAATCTCGACGAGACGGCACTCGATCGCTCCGTTGTAGAGAACGTGGCGGCGTGTCGGCCGAAGCCCGAGGTGCTTCAGGTTGCCTCCGTGAGCCGCAAACACGTACGCGGTCCATCCGCCGAACGCACGCTTCAAGGTGTCGCCGAGTGACTGATAGAATAGGAACAGCGTGCCCTCGTCCCCGAGCCGATGGCCATACGGCGGATTGCACACGAGGATGCCGACCTCGGCGGGCTTCTCGATCGCGGAGAGCTCTTGGACGGAGAGTGACACATGCTGCTCCACACCGGCGGCGGCGAGGTTCTTCCGAGCGTCTGACAGCACTTTTTCGGAGGCATCGCAACCGAAGATCCGTGCCGTACATTCGGCCTTGCGAGCCGTCAACGCGGCATCTCGTTCCGCCGCGAATGCCGACGCGTCGTGTTTCAGCCAGTGCTCGAACCCAAAGCGCTCCCGCAAGAGCCCGGGCGCACAATTCGTCGCCATTAGCGCCGCTTCGATCAAGAACGTGCCCGAACCGCAGGTCGGGTCCATCAGCGTGAGACCTTGGCGAGCTGCCTCCGGCCAGCCCGCCAGATATAGAATCGCCGCCGCTAGGTTCTCCTTGAGCGGCGCCTTTCCGCCCGCCTGCCGGTAGCCCCGCCGGTGCAGCCCTTCCCCCGAAAGATCCAGGGCGAGCTCATGGTGCACCTCGCCGATGTGCAGATGAAACCGAATCGCTGGGTCCCTCTTGTCGATGCTCGGACGCGTGCCCGCGTGGTCGCGAAAGCTGTCGACGATTGCGTCCTTCGCTCGCTGCACCCAATAGTGCGAAGGGAAACGGCTCTTTGGCGCCTGGGAGCTACCGATTGCAAATGTCCGTTTGGCGTCAAAATGCTCCCACCAGCGAACTTCGCGGAGCGCATCGTAGAGCGCCGTGTCGTCTTCGGCATCCAGCTCGACGAGCGGCAGCAAAACCCGCGACGCGACGCGAGACCACAGACACAAACGGTAACCCTCTTGCAAGGTGCCGCGAGCATGCACCGCGGTCGGCCTCACAGCGGCGACCTGGACGTCGAGGTTCCGCACTTCTTTGGCTAGCGAGTCCTCGCAACCTTTTGGGCAAGGCAGCACCCACCGAAATTGCTGCGGGGACGTGATGGGCCCTCACCTATACCGCGAACAGCAGCTGTGACGCCTTGTCGACGTCTTCGAGGAGTTGGGGCACGTCGTGCAACCCGCCGGCCCATCCGACGAGAGACGCAAACCAAACGTTCTGCAGGATCGAGGCGATCGTGCGCTCGCGCTCATCGACGTCGCCGCCCCACTCCCCCCGCTCGGCCGCAGCCTCTCCACGAATCGCCGCCATGACCAAGGCCGTGATGAGGGCGTGGAAGCTGGCGACCCTCTCCGTGATGTTCGGGTCCCCCGATGCCAGTGAGCGAACCAAGGCCTTGGCCAGATTTGGCCGCCGAAGAAGGCCTTTCGTGAGCGCGGAGAAGACGAAACGCACACGTTCTCGCGGGTTGACGCCGGGGACCGTCTTCTTGCCGATCTTGGCAACGAGCTTTTCGCTCTCCTGTTCGAGCGCCGCAATGAGGATCTCCTCTTTGCTCGCAAAGCGCTTGTAGACCGTGCCCAGCGCAACCTGCGCACTGGCGGCGACATCCCTCAGCCGCACCGCCTGGTATCCGTCCCGCTCCGCGAGCGCGACTGCTGTTTCAACGATCCGCTTGGCCCGATCATCCATGACTAATATCCAACCTCTGCCTGGGGCATATAGAACTTCTGATACCAGCGGCGCAGAGCTCCCACATCGCCATCACCGTCGCAGAGAATCGGTCTCGTTCGGTACTTTTTGTTCTCCCAGATCGCGATGTCTTCTTTGAAGCCGACGATGATGTTCTTGCGGTAGCCTTCCTGGAACTCTTCTTTGCCCGCTTTGACACTCGAAACGTCGATCATCGCGCCAATGCGAACGTGAACCTCATTCTTGTTCACCGGCGTATGGCACAGAAGCATGATGTTCGGCAAAACGCTCTGCATCCTGGTGAGCATGTAGCCGGGACCGTAGTACGTGGACTGCAGCTCGAAGTGGTCTTCGCCGCCGCCGCGCGGATACGCGACGCCCTTCACGTTCTGGATGCCAATGTGGTCTTTGAATTCATTGCTGAACTCGTTGGCCCAGGTGCCGTGCACAGGGCCGAAGTGACCCTTGTCGGCGAGGTTTTCGACGATCTCTTTCGGGTGCGTCTTGATGTCGATCAGAGCCGAGCCCCAATCGGTCCAGCCCTCGGTGGCGTACTCGGGAATGTCGGGGATCTCCCAGGTAGGCTCTTCGCCTTCGATGTGCGCGTTCCATACGAAGATCAAACCGTTGTGCTCCTGCACCCGGCGATTCTTCACGCACGCGCGCGGCGGAATGCGTTTGGCGTAAGGCACGTCCACGCAGCTGCCGGTCTCGTCGAAGCGCCAGGCATGGAACGGGCATTGGATCGTGTCTCCGACGACCTTGCCTCCGTGCCCGAGATGCGCTCCGAGGTGTGGACAAAACGCGTCGTGCACGATCGCTGCGCCGCCCTCACTGCGATACACGACCATTTCTCGGCCAAAGTACTTGATCGGCCTCACGTCACGGGGCTCTAGCTCTTTCGACAGTCCGATGACGAACCAACCACGCGGATAGCCAGGAAAAAGCTCCTCTTCTTTCTCTTCTGCTGTTGACATGCGTTCCTCTTGGCTCGAGCTTCAGTGGCTTGCTGTTTGGGCGCTCGCCTGTTTGCGGGCGATTTCCTCCGCCCAGGGATAGTCTGGCTTTCCGCTCGGCATGCGGGAAACCGTCTCGGTGATCGTGATCTGCCGCGGAATCTTGTACCCCGCGATGTGGTTGCGGCAGTGTTGCTTCACTGCCTCGAGCGAGAGCTGCTTGTTGTCGCGCGTGTTGAACACGGCAGCTACTTTGGAGCCGAACCGAGGGTCCGGAACCGCCACCACGAGTGCGTCGATGATCTGCGGGTGCGCCTTGAGCGCTTCCTCCACCTCTTCGGGGAAGACCTTCTCGCCACCGGTGTTGATGCACTTGCTACCGCGGCCCAGGAAGGTTATGCGCCCGTCTTTCTCGATGGTGGCGAAATCGCCAGGCACGACCCAACGCTTGCCGTTGAACTCTTTGAAGCGCTCGGCGGTCTTTTCCGGGTCCTTATAGTAGCCAAGCGGAAGCCGGCCGGAGCGAGCGACGAGGCCGATGTTGCCAGAACCCGGCTCGATCTGCTTACCCTCTTCGTCCAACACGGTGACCTCGTCGCCCATGTAGAAAGAGGGGCGGCCGTCATGGCTGTCCTCATCCGCGGCGGCGCGGCCGAGGTCACCCGCCTCGCTGGTCCCGAAGCTATTGATGATCATCACATCGGGGAGAAGCTCTTCGATCTCCGCCTGGATGCTCGCCGAAAGGATTGCGCCCGCAGATGCAATAACGGCCAGGTTCGACATGTCGTAGTCGCCCGCCCTGAGCTCTTCGACCAGGGGGATCGCCATGGCGTCGCCCACGAGCGACAACGTCGACAGTTCCTCCTCGCTTACGAGAGAGAGGATACGCTTTGCATCGAAGCTCGGCCCGTGCTGAAGGACGAGCTTTCCGCCGGTCAGATGACAAATCCATTGAGTCCACTGCGCGGAGCCGTGAATGAACGGGGCACAAGGAAGCATGCTCACCGTATACCAACCCTCTTTGACCTGCTCGATCAGCTGCTCGGGCGACTCGACCGGTTCCCCGCCCGGCGACCCCCCCTGAAGCCCGGCAAAGAAAAGATCCTCGTGGCGCCACATGACGCCCTTAGGCATCCCCGTCGTGCCACCGGTGTAGACGATGTAGAGGTCGTTGCCGGAACGCGGTCCGAAGTCGCGCTCTTCTGAGCCCTGCGATATCGCGGTCTCATACTCGATCGACTCCTGATCGGAGACCGCATCCGCGCCGTCCTCGATCACGATGAGGACCTGAAGCGGATCGAGGCCTTGCATCGCCTCGTTGATGATGGGGAGAAAGCGCCGCTGGGTGATGACGCCCTCGAGGTCGGCGTTCTCGACCATGTAGCGCACTTCGGGCCCCACAAAGCGGTAGTTCACGTTGATGCCGACCGCGCGGAGCTTGAAGAGCGCCAAGATCGCTTCGACGAACTCGTGACCATTGAACAGATGAAGCCCGACGTGGTCGCCGGCTCCAATGCCGCGCGATTGCAAATAGTGCGCAAGCCGATTCGCCCGTTTGTCGAGGTCCGAATACGTATGGTGTATGTCGCCGGAGGCTAGGGCAATGTTGTCGGGAACGGTGTCCGCAATGGCTTCGTACAGATCTGCAAGGTTATACTCCATCGTTTCTCCTGCTCAGCGTTCCGAGCTCACGATCCACATCGCGAAGAACTGCGAGCCGCCTCCATACGCGTGGCCGAGAGCGACCTTCGCGCCCTCTACCTGGTGTTGTTCCGCTGTCCCGCGCACCTGACGCGCTGCTTCGGCAAACCGGAGCATACCACTGGCACCGATCGGATTGGTGCACATGACGCCCCCGGACATGTTGAACGGCATCTCGCCGCCGATCTTGGTCTTGCCCTCCATCGTCATCCTCCAGCCCTCGCCTTCTTCGGCGAAGCCCAGATTCTCGAGCCACATCGGCTCGAACCACGAGAACGGAACATACACTTCGGCGCAGTCGATCTCTTTGAGGGGATTGCGGATGCCTGCCTCGTCGTAGACGTCCTTCGCGCACAGCTTGCCAGCGGCGGGGTTCACCTGATCGCGCCCCGCGAAGAAGGTGCGCTCGGTTCGCACCGATGTGCCCTTGACCCATGCGGGGTTCTTCACGCGGCCAACGTGCTTTTCGCTGACGAGGACCATCGCCACCGCGCCATCGGACGATGGACAAGTCTCCGAGTAGCGAATCGGATCCCACAGCATCGGCGAGGCTTTGACCTCTTCGAGCGTCTGGTTGAGATGAAGATGCGCGTTGGGATTGAGCAATCCGTGCTGACGATCCTTGACGGCCACCATGCAACCGGTGTCCGGATGCGCATCGGACCGACGGATGTAGGAGCGGATGAGTGGCGCGAAGTAACCGCCGGCACCCGCGACGAGCTGCGGCTGAAACGGAACCACGGGCGACAGCGCCCACATCGCGTTGGCCTCGCTCTGCTTCTCGAAGGCGAGCGTGAGCACTTTCTCGTGCACCCCACCCTGGACGAGGTGACACGCCACCACAGCGGTCGAGCCGCCGACAGAACCCGCGGTGTGTACACGGAAGATCGGCTTGCCGGCCGCACCGAGCGCGTCCGAGAGCCAAAGCTCCGGCATCATGACGCCCTCGAACATGTCGGGCGCGCTGCCGATGACGATGGAATCGATGTCCTGCCAAGTCATGTCAGCGTCTCGCAATGCGCGAATCGCAGCGTCTCGGACCAGGCCCGGAATCGACAGATCGCGCCGGCTCTCCCGGTGCTTGGTCTGACCGATCCCGATGACTGCGCACTGCTCAGCCACTATTCGCCCTCCAAGACGGCAACGAGGTTGTGTTGAAGGCAGACGCCGTTCGTCGTGTGCGCGACGGCGCGGTCGGCATCTCCCGAGAGCACGCGGTTCGCGGCTTCGCCGAATCGAATCAGACCCGCGGTCATGAGCGAGTTGGCAGCCAGCGCCCCGCCCGACGGGTTCACGCTAACGCCATCCCCGAGCCCCATCGCCTCCCGCAAGATGATCTCCTGATGTGCAAAAGGCGCATGAAGCTCGGCCACGTCGACCTTGCCTTTACCCACACCCGCCTTCTCGGCGGCTAGCTTCGCGGACGGTGAAGTCGTGAGGTCGCGCTGGCCAAGCGCATGCGGCTCGGTGCGGTGGTCGAATCCGCGAATCCAGGCGGGCCGCTTCACGAGCTTCTTCGCGGCATCACCAGCCGCGAGCACGATGGCGGCCGCCGAGTCGGACAACGGCGGGCAGAAGCTCTTACGAAGAGGCGAGCTAATGTACGGCTCTTGGAGCATCTCATCGACGCTGAAATCGCCCTTGAGGTGCGCATTCGGATTGTCGATCGCGTTCTTTCGATTGCGGGCAACCACCTCCGCGAAGTCGCGCTCGGTCGCCTTGCAGGCGTCGATCATGGCCTGCGCCTGAAGCGCGGCGGCGCTGATCGAGTCGAGACCGAGCGGCTGCACGTAGTAAGGGTCGTTCTGCAGGTTCAGAACATCTGGCACCGGAGCGAGCGAGCTCTTTCCAAAAGAGAACACCAGCGCTGTATCGATGTCGCCATGCATGAGCCGCACCCAAGCCTCGTAGAGCGCAAATGCTCCATCCATCTCGACGTGTGACTCGCGGATCGGAGGCCAGGCCTTGAGGCCGTCGACCGCGGCCACGAACGAAAACGCACGCCCCGGCAAGTAGTCGGTGCTGCCGGAGCAGGTGAAGCCGATGTCGTCCTGCGTTAGACCGACCTGCTTCATCGCGTCCGAGGTGACGGGCTGAACGAGCTCGGGTTCATCAGCGGCCTCGATCTCTTTCACCGAGGGAAGCTGCGAGAAGGAAACAATTGCGACATCGCGCACTACAGATGCTCCTTGTAGCTATCGAACGGCGCGTCCGGCTCGCCGGTTGGCTCGAAATAGAGAATGTTCTCGAGGGAAGTCTCCCATTCGTCCTGCGGCTTCCACTTCGCCTTGACGCGCATGCCCATCCGAATCTCGTCGTGCGGAACGCCGCTGATCAAGTGATAGATGGGTATGTCCGCGCCATCGAGCACGATCGCGCCAAAGCAATACGGCGGCGTGAGCTTCTGGCCTTCGAACGGAATGCGAATGATCGCAAACGTGGTGAGCACACCCTCATCGGCCACTTCGACGTACTCGCTCGTCGGGTTGCCCGTCGTCGGGTCAGCCCCACGGGGCGGCACGTACACCTTGCCGACCTCCGGGTCCCGGCCCCCAATGAGCTTGCCCTCCTGCAAGCCGCGCAGGTATGCGGTGTAGTGCTTCCCGGGTTTCACCTCGTACTCGAGGTGTACCGGACCAGGCAGGAACGGGGAGATCGGCTCGAAACACGCGATGTCGCGAATCGTGCCGTTCTTCTCATTGGCCCAACGCAGACGCACACGCATCCCCGTCTTCATTCGCTTGGCCTTCCCCGCGTCGACGGTATGCAGCATCGCGTTGTCGGTGCCGTCGATTTGAATGAGCGCCCAAGCGAATGGACGATCGAACGGGTGCCCCTTGCGAGGCTCTTGCACCCATGACCAAGACTTCACCGTGCCGGACGGACGTAGCGGGACGAACTCCCCCGTCGTGGGTTCACCCTCCTCGTCGTATTCGAGAGGTGGGCAAAGCACACGACCGTCGGCCGTCTTGACGCCTTCGAGCAGTTCGTAGCGAAGGTTTTCCAAGAAGCGGCCGACTACCGGTCCGGTGCTTCGGGTGTACGTGTATTCCAGCACGTACGGAGCCGAAAGAATCTCACTCATGGCTGGGTTCCGCCTCGTCGTGGGCGACTAGCCCTGGGGGAAGAACTTCTGCATCTTCTGGGCGAGAGCGATATTGCCCTTCACCTTGAGCTTGCGGGTGAGAAACGCCTTGCGGCCATCGAGGTCCCCGTTGGCCATCTCGACGAACTTCGCAGCGTCCATCATGACGTTGAGCGTCGGCTTCTCGACGCCGCCGCTCTGGACGCCCTGGAACTGGCCGTCTTCGATCGTGATGGTCCACTCACCACCACCATCGCCGGCTAAGGTGTACTGGATCGTGGCGTTCACGCCCTTGGCCTTCTCGGGCTCGAAGCGATCGGCAAGGCTGTCGAAATACTCTGCTGTGTTGGCTACTTTGGCCATGTCCACCTCCCGGTTCCGGGTAGAAAAAGGGTCATCTAGAGTGAAACGTGTTCTATTTTGCCGAGACCTCCCCGTCAAGCCGCCATCTCGTTGAGGACGCAAAAACGCCTTAAAAAATGCGATCTGGACGCTGGGCGACTACTCGGCCGTGGCGGGCGGGACGATCGAGCCGACCACGTGCAGTCCGGCAACGCATTCATTACCGACGCGGCGGGCCCAAAGGACCCGCGCGCGCTTGAAGATCACACGCCCGGTGTGAGTCGTGATGCGCAAGTCGCATAACGTGCCGGTTGAAAGCCAGCCGTCGAGCGAAAGCTGAATGCCGGTCGCGCTCACGTCGAGAGCGGCTGCGGCCGTCTGAATCGGGGCCAGAATTTCGACCTGTGCGTCGGAAGCCCAGCGGGCGGTATGGCGCCGTTCGTCTGGTCGTACCGCAGGGCGGACCTCCGAATGCTTGCGTATGGGAGGCGGTGAATTCGAACCTTGCTTTGGAAGCTTGGAGCTCATACCGGGCGTAGGCTCCCATGATGCCCACCCCAGCCAAGTATGTCGACTAAGTCACGAATTCCTGTGCGGCACGCCACATACCGCACACAAATCGAGGCTCAGTGGGTGGTTTCAGTCCTCGAAAAAGGACTCAGCCGAGCCGCTCGATGATGGTGACGTTCGCCTGACCACCACCCTCGCACATCGTCTGCAAACCGTAACGGCCGCCGGTGCGCTCGAGCTCGTGAAGGAGCGTCGTCATGAGCTTGGCGCCCGTTGCGCCGAGCGGGTGGCCGAGCGCAATCGCCCCGCCGTTGACGTTTACCTTGGCAAGGTCGGCTCCGAGCTCCTTCGCCCATGCACAGACGACCGGCGCAAATGCCTCGTTGATCTCGACGAGGTCGATGTCGTCGAGACTCATGCCCGACTTCTTCATCGCGTACCGCGTTGCGGGAATCGGAGCAGAGAGCATGCGGATCGGGTCCTCACCGCGAACACTCAAGTGGTGGATGCGCGCACGCGGGGTGAGGTTGTGCTCTTTGAGCGCCTTCTCCGAGACGACGAGGAGCGCGGCGGACCCGTCGGAAATCTGGCTGGCCACTGCAGCCGTGAGGCGCCCGCCTTCCATGAGAATCGGTAACGCTGCCATCTTTTCGAGGGTCGTATCGGCGCGAGGGCCTTCGTCGGCCGTGACATCGCCAAAAGGAATGATCTCACGATCGAAGCGGCCTTCCTTCTGAGCCTGCAGCGCGCGACGGTGGCTTTCGAGCGCGAACTTCTCGAGCTCCTCACGGGACAGGTCCCAGTTCTTGGCGATCATCTCGGCGCCGTAGAACTGATTGACCGGCTTGTCGCCGTAGCGCTCGGTCCAGCCGACCGAAGTGGAGAACGGATCGGGAATGCCGAGATCCTTGCCAGCGATCATCGAGGCCCCTATCGGAATCATGCTCATGTTCTGAACGCCGCCCGCAACGACAACGTCCTGCGTGCCACTCATCACACCCTGCGCGGCGAAGTGAACCGCCTGCTGCGAGGAACCGCACTGGCGGTCAATCGTCACACCGGGAACGTGCTCAGGATAGCCAGCCGCCAACCAGCAGGTGCGGGCGATGTCGCCTGCCTGGCTCGCGACCGAGTCGACACAGCCAAAAACAACATCCTCGACCACACCGGGGTCGATGCCACTGCGCTCGATGAGCCCCTTGATAGCGTGCGCGCCAAGATCTGCGGGATGGACTTTGCTCAGCCCGCCCTTTTTTCTTCCCACGGGCGAACGAACTGCTTCAACGATGTATGCTTCTGGCATCTGAACCTCGCTATTCGGTATCTGTAGAGGGAGCGATCGTCGCCCGCAAGGCGCCACCCCGAAAACTCAAAGAATATGACGGCCTACGCGCTCGCGATGATAGGCGGCATCACCATGGGCCGCCGCGAGCGCCCATGCGCGTTTCATCCACATATGCAGGTCGCATTCAATCGTGTAACCGATCGCGCCGTGAACCTGCAGTGCCCGCTTTGCCACGAATCTTGCAGCCTGCCCTGCATAGATCTTGGCAACGGAGACATCGATGTCGGCGTCTTGAGCCGAGGTCGCCATCGACCAGCCGGCACGATAGACCGTCGGCCGCGCGAACTCTTGCTCGATCAGCGCGTTGGCGAGCTGATGCTTGACCGCCTGCTGGGCGCCGATCGGCTTGCCGAACTGCTCCCGGTCTTTCGCATATTGGACCGCCATGTCGAGCATGCGCCGCGAAAGCCCGACCAGTTGAGCTGCCGTGCCTAGCGCGGCGCGCTCACGGCCGAGCGCGAACAGCGCTGCCGTATCCACGTCTTCCCGCATTCGGTACTGCACGCCGGCTTCAAACGACACTCGACCGAGCTCCCGGCTACGGTCGACCGATTGCTCCGCGCTAACGGAAGCCTCGGCGACCGGAACGCAATACGCCACCCCACCCCGCTGGGCGATCAGGACGTCGGCGGAAGCCGCGTGTGGAACGACAGCCTGATCTTCGAACGAGACGACGATGCGAGCTTCGCCAGCTATCGCGGGACCGAGCCAGCGCTCTTTTTGCGCGTCGGTGCCGCCTGCTTCGAGAAGCGGGATCCCGACCGCCACGGTGTCGACGATGGGACCAGGCAATGCGGCGTAGCCAGTTTCTTCCAATGGAAGCACTAGGTCGAGCTCGGTCATCGCCATGCCGCCAGCATCTTCGGAAGCCGTCATGCCGATTACCCCGGTCTCCGCCAGCGTGTCCCACACCGCGTGAACGCCTTCGGGGCGACCTTCCCACGCCGCGCGAACGACCTCGGGCGCGCACTCGCGCTGCAAGACCTCGCGTACCGTGTCGCGAAGCATCTTTTGATCGTCGGTGAAAGCAAAACGCATGAGGCTACTTCCGCGGAAGGCCGAGGACGCGCTCGGCGATGATGTTGCGTTGGATCTCGTTGGTGCCCGCGTAGATCGGGCCGGCAAGCGCGAATTGAAAGCCCTTCATCCAGTGGCCGCCATCGACTGCGCCGTCTGCGCCCTCATCGAGCTCGAGCAGGTCGCCTATGATCGCGAGGGCGGTTTCGTGCGTGCGCACGTCCATCTCCGACCAAAACACTTTGTTCATGCTGGAGTCCGGGCCGATCGACTCCCCCTGCATCATGCGAGTGACCGTCTGAAAGGTGAACCAACGGTACACCTGGGCATCCATCCACGCCTGAATGACTTGGTCACGGAGGACGGGGTCAGAGCGATCGCGGTAGCGATGGTAGAGGTCGATCAGACGCGCCGCTGTCGCCATGAATCGACCAGGGCTCCGAAGGCTCAATCCGCGCTCCGAGCTGGTCGTCTCCATCGTGACCTTCCAGCCCTGGTGCACCTCGCCGATGACATCGGCGTCGGGGACAAACACGTCTTCGAGGAAAATCTCGGCAAACCCTTCGTCGCCATCGAGACGTTCGACACCGCGCACCGTGATGCCCTCGACGTCTAGTGGGAACATGAAGTACGTCAGCCCTCGGTGACGCGCCTGCTCGGGATCGCTGCGGAACAGGCCGTAGGCCATGTCGCAAAACGCGGCGCGCGTGGACCAAGTCTTTTGGCCGCTCAGCCTCCAGCCACCTTCGACGCGGCGCGCGGTGCTCTTGAGCGACGCGAGGTCACTACCAGCGTTCGGCTCTGACCACGCCTGCCCCCATGCGACGTCACCCCGCGCCATCGGGCGGAGGATGCGTTCCTTCTGCTCCTCTGTTCCGAATTCGAACAGGGTCGGCGCGAGGAGGAAGATGCCGTTTTGGGTGACCCGGCTCGGTGCGCCCACGCGGTAGTACTCCTCTTCGAAGATCAGCCACTCGAAGAGCGTAGCCTCCCGCCCGCCGTACTGCTGTGGCCAGGAGACCGCAGCCCAGCCCGCATCGAAGAGCTTGTGCTCCCATTCGAGATGCAGTGCGAACCCCTCTTTCGTGTCGCCCGAGGGCAGCGACTCGCGTGGCACGTTCGCTTCGAGCCACGCGCGGCACTCTTGTCGAAAGGCGTTCTCTGAATCGGTGAAGTTGAGGTCCATCGCGCTCGCTCACGCACCCAGGCGGTCGAGGGTTTCCCGAGCCTCGGCCATGATTCGCTGGAGAAGCTCGGCAACCGTCGGAATCTCGTCGATCACGCCAGCGATCTGGCCCGTGGGCAGGATGCCCGCCTCGACCTTGCCATCGACCAGCGAAGCCTTGGTCAACATGGGCGCGTTTGCCGCCATCGCAAGCTGTGACCAAGTGAGCTCTTGGTTCTGCTTCATCGCCATTCCTTCTTCGAGCAGCTCAGGCAGCGAGGTTCTGGTGACCCTCATCAACGACAAAGCGTTGAGTGCGGCCCGCGGGAACCGGGTCAGCAGGTTTGCCTTCTCGAGCTGATCGATCAGGAGAGTTCGAATGACGCGCTGCGGATGGCCATCGACGGCCTTGGTCACGACGGTTCCGTTCGCCTTGGTGTCGAGGTAAATCTGCTTCACGTGATCGGGCACTTGGCTGTCCTGCGTCAGCAAGAAGCGGGTTCCCATCGCGATACCCTCGCCGCCGAGCGCCAACGCCGCCACCAGGCCGCGGCCATCGCGAAAGCCCCCTGCGCCGACGACCGGGATGTCGACCGCTGCCGATACGTCCGGGATCAGAATCGAGGTCGGGATCTGCCCCGTGTGTCCGCCGCCTTCCTGGCCCTGCGCGATCACTGCATCAACACCCCAGGCCTGAACCTTCTCGGCATGACGCCGCGCCCCGATCGTAGGCATCGTGAGGACGCCGGCGTCCTTGAGTGTCTTGATCACGCGCTCCCCCGGCGCTTGCGCGAAGCTTGCTACCTTGATCTTCTCACGGATGAGAAGCTGGACGCGCTTCATGACGTCAGATTGATCGGCGCGCATGTTCACGCCAAAAGGTTTGTCCGTTCGACTCTTGACCTTGGCGATCGCCTCTTCGAGCTCGCGAAACGTCATGGTGGCGGCGGCCAGAATGCCGAGGCCCCCGGCTCGGCTGGTCGCCGAAGTGAGACTCACGCCCGAGACCCAGCCCATCCCGGTCTGAATGATCGGGTACTCGACACCGAACATGTCGCAGATGCGGGTGTGCAGCGCCGACTTGGCTTTCTTCGCCGCCTTCGTGGGCGTGGGCGTCTCGACGCTCTTCACGCGGACCGGCGGCTTGCTCTTGCGCCTCGCTGTCTTCGGCGTCGCCTTGGCTTTCGCTTTGGGGGCCGTGGATTTGCGCGTCTTCGCGGGCCCCTTTGTCGTCCGCTTGGCCTTGGCCTTGGGGCGCGTGGACTTGCGCTTCTTCGCGGGCGCCTTCGTGCTCCTCTTCTGAACCGTCATACTACGACTTCTTTCTGCGCATAACCTTGCGGATCCAGCTCGCGCAACACGCCAATGACCTCTGGGGTTGGTACCGGGGTCGTGTCTACCCCTTCGGGAATGACGAGCTCGAAGCCCGTGTTGTCGATGACCTGCTGAAGCTCCACGCCGGGATGCAGCGAAGCCAAGCGCATGCGGTGGTCGGGAGTGTTGAAATCAAATACACCGAGGTTGCTCACCACGCGCCGAATTTCGTGAAAGCGACTCCCCTCGGCTCCAAGGGCGGCGGCGCGGTCGTACCCAACTCCGCTCACCATGTCGACCTTCGCCACGAACACCCGGGCGTTGTGATTTGGCACCCAGTAACTGGTCACGTGATTGATCGTGTTGCCGGGGGCCCCGCGCACCCCGAGAAGCTGTGCCTTGGGGTGTTCCCATGGACCAATGCACGCGATGTTCTGATTGCCGAACTGATCGATCTGGGACGCGCCCATCATGACGTGACGGCGCCCCCACCAGAGCGTGTCGAACACCGCGCCAAATGGCATCCAACCTTCGATGTCGTCGTCGCTGGGCTTGGCCCCGAGCGGCAACGCCCGGCGCAGCAAGAGATTGAACCCGTCGGTCATGAGCAAGTCGGACGCGAAGGTCGATTTCGCCAAGCGGGCGCCTAGGCTCGGGGTGGTCCCCATGGCGCTGACCATGATCTCCCCGTCGTTGCGGAAGCACTCCGCGCCGGCAAGGGCACAGACATCGGCGCGCGTGGCTTCGATGCTGCTCATGACGCCACCGCCTTCTGATAGTCGGCCTCGCTCACATCGAGGTACTTCGTGCGAAACGCTTTCCACGCCTCGTCGTCTTTGGCGGTCGCCGCATACTCACTCTGGAACTTCTCATCCCGCGCGTAGTCGGGCAGGCACTCGGTGAAGTGCGCGCCACCGGGGGGCTTCGACGACGCCGCTCACCATCATGCGGTTGATCAACAAGCTCTGAAGCGGACCCCCGCTTACGAGCTCCCCGGTCGGCACGATTTTCTCGCAGCTCATGAACGCCTTTTTGGCAGCCATGCAGAAGAGGTTATCGAAGTACGGGTCGCGGCCGAGGGCCTGCCCGTTCCCCAACACGTCCGCGCGATTCATGTGGATGAACGTGACGTCGACATTCAAGGCCGGCACTGCAACCAGCTCCTGGCCATCGTCGTACGGCGACTTCACGGTCTTTAGGTGCGGGTTGATCTTCAAAACGTCCGACCCGAGGCCCGCGCGGGTCGGTAAGAACGGCAATCGCTGCGCCGCCGCCCGAAGCCCGAGAAGAAACATCCCCTCGTCGAGCTCAATCGCTTCGAGGGTCCCGTTTTGGCGAGCCTTGCGAAAATGCGGCTCGAGCGGGATCGAGTCGAGGGACACGAAGCCATACGCGGCCTTCTTGAGCTGCCCCGTCGCGCACAGTATTCCGATGTCCGGGCCCCCATAAGAAACGACCTTCAAATCTTTCACGCCCTTGCGGACCAAGGCTCGCACGAACGCCATCGGCTTACGCCGCGAGCCCCAACCTCCGAAGCCGACGGTCATTCCGTCGGTGACCCCAGAGACGGCTTCATCCACCGTCATGCGTTTGTCGTTCACGAAGCTACCTCACTTCTTGTCGGGGTCGGGGTCGCGTTTTTCCACGAATGCATCCCGTGCCTCGTCGGCCACGCCTGCCAAGTTGAGCTCGAAGGTGAAGCCCTGCTCGAAGCGGTACGAGCGATTCACGTCGATCGGATCGATGTTGTTCAGGCATTCCTTTGCCGCGCGCACGACCCGTGGGATCTTTTTGGTGAATGTGCGCGCGACTTCTCGCGCCTTGTCGGCGAGCTCTTCCGGTTCGACAACCGCATAGACCGAACCCCAGTTGTGCAGCTCCTCGGCCGTCGCAGCCTCGCAGGTCAGGACCATCGCGCGCATCTTGAGCGGCGGTACCAAGCGAGCGAGATGGGTAGCCGCACCGAGCGCGCCCCGGTCGACCTCGGGCAACGCGAATTTGGTTCCCTTGGCAGCGATGAGAATGTCCGAGTTGCCGGCCAGGCCGATGCCGCCGCCGACGCAGTAGCCATGAACCGCGGTGACGACGGGCACCTTGCACTCGTAGACCGCTTTGAAGGATTCCCAGCAGCCGCGGTTTGCGCCGAGGAGGGAATCGAAGCCCTCGGTGTCCTGCATCTCCTTGATGTCGACACCGGCATTGAAGCCTCGTCCCTCCGCTCGCAGGATGACCGCGCGGGTCTCAGGATCGTTGCCCGCCGCCGTGATCACCTCAGCGAGCTCGAACCAGCCGGCCACTGGAATGGCGTTGACCGGTGGATAGTCGACGACGATTTCAGCGATTCCATCAATGATTTCGTGCGAAATGCCCACTGCGCGTCCCTTCGAAGTAGGGCCGAAGTGAAACGCGTTTCAGTCCGCCGGTCAAGCCGACGGGCCCGGGGCCCTCAGCGAGGCAAGCCGTCGAGGAACGCGTCGAGCTCTTGCGTAATCGGCTGTCCGATGCGCGTGAGCTCGCTGCGAACGGCCGCGGCGGCGCTTGGAACGTCCGGCGTGGTGATGGTGCGCATGGGCGGCGTCCGAAAGCGGTACACGACCCGCAGCACCGCGCGAAAAATCGCTTCCGGCATCACGATGACGCTACCGAAATCAGCGTGCTCGATCGCTTCGCGGCGGCCGTCCAACCAGTCGGCAAACGCCTTGCGGTGGCGTGCAGCAATGACCCCGGTGCCACGGTGCTGCCGAATGAGCCCCAAAAAGGGGCGCCCACGGTCAAGGTGGAAATCCCCGATGCTGAGCATCAGACGAATCTCCTCGTCGCTCACCTGCCGCGGGAGCTTCATGTCATAGAAAATGACGGGCGACAGTGTCCCGTCGATCCGTATGCGATCCGACTCGTAAGTCGGATTTGCGTCCCAATCCACCATCATCATAAGTCAGTTGTCAGACATCCGCGTTCAACATAGGACAACGGATTCCCCAGAACAACGGCGGGAGCATGACTTCGTTACAGCAATCGTCAATCCACGAATGGTGACGAAATGAAAGCTGACTCAGGCGTGGGCCATTGCCCCCGTCCAAGGTTGGCGATATCACGGGCGCCGTGCGTGAAACGATTCCCGAGATGCTCGCCCAACGAACCGAAAGCCTGGGCGATCGGCAGGCCATCGTCGACGGCCCCACGACTCTGACCTTCGCCGAGCTCGCCGAGCGAGTGGACGAAGCTGCTCGAGCGCTCCTCGCTGCCGGCATCGACAAAGGCGATCGCGTCGCGATTTGGGCCCCGAATATCTGGGAATGGATCGTCTGCGCGCTGGCGATTCACTCGGTTGGCGGAGTGATGGTGCCGGTCAACACCCGGTACAAAGGCATCGAAGCCGCTTACCTGCTCGGCAAGAGCGGGGCGAAGGCGCTGTTCACGGTGACCGGCTTCCTGGATGTCGACTACGTGGCGCTCCTTCGCGGCACGGACGCCGAGCTTCCGGAGCTCGCACAGATCATCGTCCTGCGCGGGGACGCGCCGGAAGGCACACTCAGCTACCAGCAGTTCCTCGAACGCGCTTCGGAGGTTTCGGTGACAGCCGCGAAAGAGCGCGCGGCGACGGTCGGTCCGGATGACGTTGCAGACATCCTCTTCACCTCGGGCACCACGGGCAAACCCAAGGGCGTGATGTGCACGCACGTACAGAACCTGCGCGTGTACGATCAATGGAGCTCGATCATCGGCCTTCGCGAGGGCGACCGATATCTAGTTGTGCTGCCATTCTTTCATAGCTTTGGCTACAAAGCCGGCTGGTTTTCGGCCATCCTACGCGGTGCAACGATCTTTCCGGAGCCGGTGTTCGATGTCACCGTCGTGCTTCGGCGCGTTCAAGAAGATGCGATCACGATGCTGCCCGGACCGCCCGCGCTCTACCAGTCGCTCCTGCTGCATCCGGATCGTGCGCAGTTCGACATTTCGAGCCTACGACTCGCCGTGACCGGCGCAGCCGTAATCCCGGTCGAGCTCATCCATCGAATGAAAGACGAGCTTGGGTTCGAAACCGTCATCACCGCATACGGCCTCACGGAAAGCTGCGGCGTCGTCACCATGTGCCGACTCGGCGACGATGCGGAAACCATCGCAACCACTAGTGGCCGGGCGATTCCCGACGTCGAGGTGCGCATCGTCGATACCGAGGGCAACCCCATGCCCGCCAACGAGCCCGGCGAAATCGTCGTCCGCGGATACAATGTCATGAAGGGCTACTTCGACGCCGCTGAGGAAACGAAGAAGGCCATCGATGAAGATGGCTGGCTCCACACAGGGGACATCGGCACCATGGACGCGCGCGGCTACATCAAGATCACGGACCGCCTCAAAGACATGTTCATCGTTGGGGGCTTCAACGCGTATCCCGCGGAGATCGAAAACATCCTTCTCACGATGCCTGGCATGGGTGAAGTCGCCGTGATCGGCGTACCGGATGAACGGCTTGGCGAGGTTGGCATGGCGTTCGTGGTCCCCGCGCCTGGTCAGTCGCTCGCGGCAGACGCAGTCATCGCATGGAGCAGAGAGAACATGGCGAACTTCAAAGTGCCTCGACGGGTCGAGATTCTCGACGCCCTACCCCGTAACGCCACCGGCAAGGTCGTGAAGTTCGAGCTTCGGGAGCGTGCCGATGGCTGATTTTCCAAAAGGTGTCGCGCTCGTCGTCGGCGGGAGCGGTGGAATTGGAAGCGCAATCGCGCGTGGCTTTGCCGCCGAAGGCGTCACCCTCGGGATTACCTATCGCCACCGCAAAGCGGCCGCCGACACTGTGGCCGAGGAAATTCGGGACGGTGGCGGGACCTGCTCGGCGCATCAGGTCGATCTCGGCGAGCTGCAATCGGTGAAAGCCTGCCTGGACCAACTCGTTGCGGAGCACGGGCAGATTCACACCATCGCGCACGCGGCCGGCACGCACATCGACCAGCCGTATGTCAGTCAGCTCACGCCGGAACAGTGGCGGAACACGATGGACTGGGATGTAAACGGGTTCTTTCACATGGTGCACGCCGCCCTTCCCCACCTGCGAAAGAGCCAAGGCTCGATCGTGTTCGTCAGCTCGGCAGGGTTGAAGCGTTTTCCGCCGGGCGACGTGCTGTCGGTGGCGCCCAAAGGCGCAATCGAGGCGCTAGTGCGCGGAATCGCGCGTGAAGAGGGACGCTACGGCATCCGCGCAAACAACGTTGCCGTGGGAGTCGTCGACGCCGGAATGTTCCCGAAGCTCGTCGAGCGCGGGGAGCTCAGCCAGGAATGGATCGACGCGGCCATGTGCAACACGCCGCTACGCCGCTTCGGAACACCCGAAGAAATCGCCGATGCCGCGGTGTTCCTAGCATCGTCCCGAGCGCGGTACATCACGGGCCAAACCTTGTTCGTCGATGGCGGTTACACGTTATAGGAGTGCTAGCTGTGAACCAACCTTCGACGACAGAAACCAGCCTTCTGGCAGCGGTAGAAGCTCAGCTCCTCGCGCCAGGGGCACCGTTCGAGCTGGTCGAAGAAGAGGTTCTCGGCGAGCGCGTCCGAGTGTTTGCCAACCGCGCGCGCTCGCTTCGTGACGTCTTGCTGCACGCACGGGAGTTCGCAGGTGCCGAATACATGGTGTTTCGGGACGGCGAGCGAGAGCGGCGGTACACGTTCGGTGATCACGAGATGCTGGTCGCGAGCGCGGCGGCGGCGTTGAGGGATCGGTTTGGGGTTAGGCCCGGGGACCGGGTCGCCATCCTCGCGGCCAACTGCCCGGAATGGATCATCTCTTTTTGGGCAACTGTGAGCCTCGGCGCGATCTGTGTGGGCCTGAACGCCTGGTGGACCGAGGACGAAATCCGATACGCGGTCGGGCACAGCAAACCGAAGCTAGTGATCACAGACCGGAAACGGGCCGCGAGAATCACCGGTGACCTCGGCGTGCCGATGCTCATCGTGGAAGACGACTTCGATGTTCTGCTCGTCGCCTATCCCGACGCCGATCTTCCATCGCAGCAGATCGCGGAAACCGATCCTGCGATCATCTTGTACACGAGCGGCACGACCGGCCGGGCCAAGGGCGTGGTTCATACACACGGCAACGTGACCAACATGGTCATGGTCAGCTTCTTTCACGGCGCGCGGCTGACGATGGCCAACCCCAGGCAAGCCGAGCTGCCGCAGTTGGCCAACAGCATTCTTGTAACCAGCCCGCTTTTTCACGTATCGGGCTTGCACTGTGCAGCGGTGACCGCGCTGGCCGGCGGAGCGAAGACCGTGTGGCCGATGGGGCGCTTCGACGCGGAGGCTGCGCTTGGATTGATCGAGAGCGAGAAGGTCACGGGTTGGGGGTACACGGCGACCGTGCTTCATCGGCTGGTCAGCCATCCCAAGGCCGGCGACTACGACCTCGGCTCGTTGCGGTCCGTCGGGGGCGGCGGGTCGCCGATTCCGGCACAGTTGATCGACAAAGCGCAAGCGCTCTTTCCGCAGTGTAGTCACACGATGGGCGTTGGATACGGCCTGACCGAAGGCACGGCCTTTGCGACTCTGAACGCCGGTGAGGAGCTAACGGATGATCCCTCATCGGTCGGTCGACCGGTGCCGATCGTCGAGGTCGAGGTTCGGGATGAGCAAGGACAGAGCGTCGCTGAAGGCGAAGAAGGCGAGATCCACCTTCGCGGTCCCCTGGTGATGCGCGAGTATTGGGAAGATCCCCAAGCCACCAAGGCCGCGATCAAGCCCGGGCGCTGGCTCAACACAGGCGATGTCGGGCGACTGTGCAACGGCAAGCTCTACATCGCCTCTCGCAAACGTGACTTGATTTTGCGTGGCGGTGAGAACGTATATCCATTCGAAATCGAGCAGCGCCTCGAGACGCATCCCGCTATCGCGGAGGCGGCGGTGATCGGTGTCGACCACGAAGAGCTGGGCCAAGAGGTCAAGGCGGTCGTCGTGTTCGCGGAAGGCCAGCAGGTCGAGACCGAAGAGCTGCAGCGCTGGGTCGCCGAGGCCCTTGCGTATTTCAAGGTGCCGAGCCAGTGGGAGACTCGAAGTGAGCCCCTACCGCGCAACGCGACGGGAAAGGTGCTAAAGAACGCCCTGCGCGATGCGCAGGATTCGATGTTCATCGAGGAGTAAGTCATGCCCGAAGCCGTGATCGTTTCAACCGCGCGAACGCCAATTGGCCGCGCTTTCAAGGGGTCGTTGATCGAAATGCGCCCCGACGACCTCGCTGCAACCGCGGTCAAGGCGGCTCTGGCCAAGGTCCCCAATCTCGACCCTTCAACTATCGAAGACTTGATGATCGGCTGTGCACAGCCGGCCGGCGAGCACGGCTATAACATGGGGCGCGTCGTGAGCTTGCTCTCGGGCCTCCACGATGTGCCGGGCACAACCGTCAACCGCTACTGCTCTTCGTCGCTCCAAACGATTCGCATGGCGGCTCATGCGATCAAGGCCGGCGAAGGCGACGTGTTCGTGGCAGCAGGCGTGGAGTGCGTCAGCCGTTTTGGCCTCGGCAGAGCCGACGGGATGGAGAACACGATGAACCCCAAGTTCCACGATGCCGAAGCGCGCATGGCGAAGTATATGTCGGGCGAAGGCGGCAACTGGCAGCCAGCGGGCGGCTTGCCCGACGTCTACGTCACGATGCTGCAGACCGCAGAGAACGTCGCGCAGTACAAGTCCGTATCCCGCCAGGAGCAGGACGAGTTCGCCGCGCTTTCCCAACAGCGCGCGGAAGCTGCGCAGAAGTCCGGACACTTCGCCGAGGAGATCACGCCAGTCACCACGCCTAGCGGCAAGCTGGTCGACACCGACGACTGCCCGCGCCACGGCACGACCACGGCAAAGCTCGCGGGACTGAAGCCGGTCTTGCTGGAGCAAATGGGCGACAAGGCGACGGTGACAGCGGGCAACGCCTGCCCGCTCAACGACGGCGCGGCTGCGGTTATCGTCATGAGCGACACCCGCGCCAAACAACTTGGTTTCACGCCTCTGGCGCGCGTGGTCTCGACCGGCGTGTCCGCGCTCAACCCCGAGATCATGGGCCTCGGCCCCGTCGAAGCGACCAAGCAGGCGCTTCAACGCGCCGGGCTGACGATCAAGGACATCGACCTCTTCGAGATCAACGAGGCATTCGCCGCACAGGTCGTCCCGTCCGCCCGTGAGCTCGGCATCCCTGTCGACAAGCTCAACGTGAACGGCGGCGCGATCGCCCTCGGCCACCCCTTCGGCCAAACCGGCGCCCGCATCATGACAACGCTCATTCACAATCTGCAATCACGCGACGGCCGCTATGGCGTCGAGACCATGTGCGTCGGCGGTGGCCAGGGGATGGCCGCGGTGATCGAGCGACTGAACTGAGCAGCGCCCGTTGAGCCGAGAAAGCTTCGAAATCGAGTCCGCAGTCTCTTGGCGCTTGGCGGCGGCCTGCATCGCGGTGCTCGTTCCGCTGAACTGGAGTTGGCATGTCTGGGGTCACCAGATTCCCGGCTCACTTGCGCTCTACATCGTCGCTGGCAGCGCCGTGTACTTCGGGCTGCTGCGCTGGCTGACCGGCATCCGCTTCTCGGACCTGTCCTACGAAGCGCGTTTCATCGTCGTCAGTGCGATGCTGTTGTTGATCGTGTTCCTGGGCTTTGGGCGTTCGGATACCTATCACCGGCTCTTCGAGCAGTTCATTCCGAAGGACACGCGGACACCGTTTTTCGGCTTTGCGTACTTCGCGACGTGCAGCGTGATATTGCGCTTTGCGATCCCTTACCTGCTCGTCCGCTTCAAGCTGCGGCAGCCACCGCGTGAATATGGATACGTGGTACGAGGCGGGACTCGACTGCGCTGGGTCTACTTCGGTCTATTCGTCGTGATGATCCCGCTGGTCTTGTGGGCATCGACCCTCCCTGACTTCCAAGCGAGCTACCCCCAAGCGCGAGGCGTGGTCTCGGGCGCCGAGGCGTCGCTCCAGCTATTCATCTTCTACCACGCCGCGTACTTCATGATGTTCCTCTCCGGCGAGAGCTTCTGGCGCGGCTACATGACGTTCGGCTTGGGCCGCGACCTAGACATCGCTGCCTTGCCGTGGATGGTGATGATGTACAGCATAGGCCACTACGGAAAACCGATCCTCGAGGTCAACGGCTCGATCATCGCCGGCTTCGTCCTCGGCTACCTCGCCTTGCGGCACCGATCGTTCTTCCTAGGGGCGCTCCTCCACTGGTCGATCGCACTGACGATGGACCTGGCGGTCCTCTGGCAACGCGGCATCACCTGGCACTGAGTCCTTTACACAACTGACGCACCGGAGAACGGCTCGCGACGGGCGTGCTCGCGATCGGGGCCCGCTCGGCTGTCTCCTCAAGTCGACACACGGCTAGCCTCCCGCCCAATCGCTGTGCTGCCCATCCCGAGCCGTTCTCCTCTGTAGATGTCGACGTACAGAGGGGCACGGGGGACTCTCTGCTTGCAGAAAGTGAAACATGTTTCATGCCTAGGAAGGCGTGGCGGAAGGTTGAGAATGACTGGCATTTGTGAAGGACGGGTAGCGATCGTAACAGGCGCGGGGCGCGGCATCGGCCGTGAGCATGCGCTCGAGCTTGCGCGGCAAGGCGCGAAAGTCGTCGTCAACGACCTCGGCGTAAGCAACAGGGGTGAAGGCGGGGGCCAGGGGCCTGCGGACGAAGTCGTTCAAACCATTCGCGACATGGGTGGCGAAGCGGTGACCAACGGAGCAGACGTCGCGGACTGGGATCAGACCGAAGGACTCGTGAGGCAGGCCATCGACGAGTTCGGTCGGCTCGATGTCGTCGTGAACAACGCGGGCTTCGTCCGCGACCGCATGTTCGTCAGCTGCAGCGAAGAAGAATGGGACGCGGTCATTCGCGTGCATCTCAAAGGGCACTTTTGTGTGGCCCGGCACGCAGCGGCATATTGGCGTGGGCTGGTCAAGGCCGGCGAAGAGGTCGATGCCCGCATCATCAACACGAGCTCCGGGGCCGGCGTGCTCGGCAGCGTGGGGCAGTCGAGCTATTCCGCGGCGAAGGCCGGGATCGCGACACTGACCTTGGTGCAGGCCGCTGAGCTCGGCCGCTACGGCATCACGGCCAACGCGATTTGCCCGATCGCCCGCACCCGGATGACCGAAGGGGCCTTTGGCGACACGATGAAGGCGCCGGACCAGGGCTTCGACGAAAACGACCCCGCCAACGTCGCGCCGTTCATCGCCTGGCTCGCCAGCTCGCAGTCGCGCGAAGTGACCGGACGCGTGTGGGAGGTCTTCGGTGGAACGATCACGGCGTTCGACGGCTATCGCCGCGAGCAGACGGTCGACATCGGAAAGCGCTGGGATGCAGCCGAGCTCGGCCCGGCCATCAAGGAACTGCTTTCCAAGGCGCAACCCCTGGTCAAGGTGTACTGGACATGAGTAGCCCTCTCGACTTTACCGGCCGAGTGGCCCTGATCACGGGCGGAAGCCGCGGAATCGGTCGAGGCATCGCCGAAGCATTCCTCGCCGCGGGCGCGGACGTCGCAGTGTGCGGCCGCAAAGAGCCTGACGAGCTCCCGAGCGTGGACGGCAAGAGCGCAATCTTCGTCAGCGCCGATGTGCGCGATGCCGAGCAAGTCGAGAAAATGGTCCGCAAGGTGGTCGAGCGCCTAGGGCGTCTCGACGTACTGGTAAACAACGCCGGTGGTGCGCCCTTTGCCGAAGCTGCCACGGTGTCCCCGCGCTTTTCGGAAAAGGTCATTCAGTTGAATCTCATCGCCGCACTTCATTGTGCGCAGCAAGCCAACCGCGTGATGCAGGAGCAGGACTCGGGCGGATCGATCATCAACATCGCCAGTGTGTCCGGCGTGCGCCCGTCCCCAGGCACAGCAGCCTACGGCGCTGCCAAGGCGGGGCTGATCAACCTCAGCGGAACGTTGGCCATCGAATGGGGCCCGAAGGTCCGCGTGAACGCCATCTCGGCCAGCATGATCCTGACCGAGCAGGCACACCTTCACTACGGGGACGATGACGGTATCGCGCGCGTCGCGGAAACAGTGCCTCTCAAGCGTCTCGGCACGCCTGAGGACATCGCAGGGGCGTGTCTGTACTTCGCTTCACCCCTCGCGTCGTACGTGAGCGGAGCCAACTTAGTGCTTCATGGCGGCGGGGAGACACCTGCGTTCCTATCGGCTGCCAGCGTCAATCGAGGAGAGTGAGCGAATGGAGTTCTCGTTCTCAGAAGAGCAGGACGAGCTGAGGAGAACCGCCCGCCGGTTCTTGGAGGTCGCGTCGTCAGAGGAGCGCGTGCGGGCCGCGATGGAATCCGAGCAAGGCTACGACTCCGCCACGTGGGAACAGCTGTCCGAGGAGCTGGCGTGGACGGCGCTCACCATTCCAGAGAAGTACGGTGGGCTCGGTATGAGCTATCTCGACCTGCATCCGTTGATGGAGGAGATGGGCCGCGCTCTCTTGTGCTCGCCGTTCTTTTCGACGATTTGCCTCGGCGCCAACGCGCTCTTGCTGGGTGGCAACGACACTCAGAAGGACGGCCACTTGCCGAGCATCGCGGCGGGCGAAACGACGGCGACGTTGGCCTACGCCGAGAAGAACAATCGGATGGACGCCGAAGGCGTCGAGACGACGTACTCGCACAGCGGGGCTGACTACATCCTGCGCGGCGATAAGAGCTACGTCATCGATGGACACACGGCCGACCTCCTCATGGTCGCGGCACGCTTGGAGAACAGCAAGGGCGCCGAGGGTGTGAGCTTGTTCTTGGTGCCCGGCGACGCGGACGGCGTGACACGTACTTGGCTCCCGACGATGGATCAGACGAGGCGATTGGCGTCCGTCGAGCTGGGCAACGTGGTCGTTCCTTCCGATGCCCTCCTCGGTGAAGAGGGGCAAGGCTGGGAGCTTTGCGAGCGGACTTTGGATCTCGCGAGGATCGCGCTCGCGGCCGAGCAAGTGGGCGCGGCCGAGAGGTGCCTCGACATGTCGGTCGAGTACGCGAAGGTGCGCAAGCAGTTCGGTCGGCCGATCGGCTCGTTCCAGGCGATCAAACACAAATGCGCCGACATGCTGATGATGGTCGAGTCGGCACGCTCGGCGGCCTTCTACGCGAGCGCGCTCGCTGGGCAGGGCGATACCGATCTCGAAGAAGCCGCCTCGAGCGCCAAGGCGTTCTGCTCGGACACGTTCTTTCACTGCGCTGCTGAAAACATCCAAATCCACGGCGGGATCGGCTTCACCTGGGAACACGCCGCCCACATGTACTTCAAGCGGGCCCGAGCGGCCGAGGCTCTATTTGGCGACCCCGCCTTTCACCGCGAGCGAGTCGCGAAACGCATGGGTTTGTAATGGAGCTACAACTCACCAAGGAAGAAGAGGCATTCCGTCAAGAGGCCCGCACCTGGTTGCAGGAGCAACTCAACGGCCCGTTCAAAGATCTGCAAGGCCGTGGCGCTTCAGGCGATCAAGACACGTACATCGAAGAGCGGATCGCCTGGAGCAAGACCATGGGCGCCGCTGGATGGAACTGCATAGGCTGGCCCAAAGCGCTCGGGGGCCGCGGCTGCACCATCAAAGAAGAAGCGGTCTTCAACGAGGAGTACGTCCGGGCGAACGGTCCCGGCAACGTGGGTCACATCGGCGAAACTCTGCTCGGCCCGACGTTAATCCACTTCGGCTCAGCTGAGCAGCAGAAGCGCTTCTTGCCACCCATCGTTGCCGGCGATGAAATTTGGTGTCAGGGCTACTCGGAGCCGGGTGCGGGCTCCGACCTCGCCAACGTACAAACGAAAGCCACACTGGTTGGCGACGAGTGGATCATCGAGGGGCAGAAGATCTGGACCTCGGGTGCGCAGTACTCGGACTGGTGCTTCGTGCTGTGCCGCACCGACTCCGAAGCGCCGAAACATCGAGGCATCAGCTACATCCTAGTCCCGATGAGGCAGGACGGCATCGAGGTGCGTCCGATCAAGCAGATGGGCGGGAGCTCCGAGTTTGCCGAGGTCTTCTTCGATGGCGCCAAGGCCCACAAAGATCACGTGGTCGGCGGCATCAACAATGGCTGGAAGGTTGCAATGGGAACGCTTGCGTTCGAGCGCGGCGCGTCGACGCTCGGGCAGCAGTACCTGTTCCAAAAGGAGTTCGAGGAGGTCGTCGCCATCGCCAAGCGCACGGGTGCCGCGAGTGATCCGGTCTTCCGGCAGCGGATCGCAGGCGCAGCAATCGGTCTCAAGATCATGCGGGTCAATGCGCTCCGCATGTTGGAGCACGAAGGCACTGACCTGAACCGCGAGGCCCTGATCAGCAAGCTCTACTGGTCGAATTGGCATCGCGATCTCGGCAAGCTGGCGATGGACGTGCTTGGACCGGAAGCCGAGCTCCTCCATGGAGCGCCCTACGAGCTCACGCCCACTCAGAAGTGGTATCTCTTTGCGCGAGCCGACACGATTTATGCCGGCTCGAACCAGGTTCAACGAAACATCATCGGCGAACGAGGACTCGGGCTGCCGAAGGAGCCGCGATGACCAACAAACCCACGTACGTCGACGGGCACAAACTGCTCGAAGGAAAGACCGTCCTCGTTACCGCTGCCGCGGGCACGGGCATTGGATTTGCAACCGCCGTTCGGTGCGCCGAAGAAGGCGCATCGGGGCTGGTGATCAGCGACATCCATGAGAGGCGTCTAGGAGAGGCTGCCGACAAAATCGAGGCTGAAACTGGAGTGCGTCCTGACATGATTCTGTGCAACGTCACGAAAGAAGACGAAGTACAGGCGATGTTCGAGTTTGCCATCGAGAAGATGGGACGCATCGACATTCTGATGAACAACGCTGGGCTCGGTGGGCACGCCAGAATCGTCGACATGACGGACGACCAGTGGAACCTCGTGCTCGACGTAACGCTCAACGGATGCTTTCGCTGCACACGCGCCGCGATGAAGCACATGGTGCCACGCGGCACGGGCGCAATCGTAAACAACGCCTCGGTACTCGGCTGGCGCGCTCAGGAAGGGCAGTCGCATTACGCCGCCGCCAAAGCGGGCGTGATGGCGCTAACCAGATGCGCGGCGATCGAAGCCGCTGAAGCCAACGTCCGTATCAACTGCGTCGCGCCTTCCCTCGCCATGCACCCGTTTCTCGAAAAAGTCACGCCCCCCGGCCTTCTCGAAGAGCTCAAGAAGCGCGAGGCCTTCGGGCGAGGGGCCGAGCCCTGGGAGATCTCGAACGTCATGGTGTTCCTAGCGAGCGACTACAGCTCGTACATGACAGGCGAGGTGCTTTCGGTTTCGAGCCAGCGCGCCTGACGCTAAGCGTTGCTCTTCCGAGCCTGCCAAGCGTCGGAATACCGCAGCATGAACCATCGAATGAGGGGCGAGAACATCCGTGCCAGGGGCCGGGTGAAGCGCGACGCGTTGCGCAACTGCACGACGAAGGCATCGAAGCTGGTACGCTGATAGCCCAGGAGCGATTGGCTCTCGCCGGTGTCAAGCCAATCGCAGTAGTACTCACCGGCACCATAGGCCTCGGGTGGGAAACGCCCTACCCCCGTCGCTTCGAACATCGCGCCATAGAACTCGCGGAATGTCAGACGACAAGCTTCTCCGCCGCCGATCATCAAGATCTTCCCCAATGCGTTGGGTGTCTCGATCGCGCGAGCCTGTGCGCGTGCGACGTCCTCCGGATGCACCCATTCCATTCGAGTGTCCGGATTGATGCTGAACAACATGCGAAAGACGTCCGGAGAAAGATCGCCAGCCGCGGCCTTGACGCCCACCGACACGCCAATGCGGAAGATCACATACGGCAGGCCGGACACCTGAAGTAGCCGCTCGCACTCGGCCTTGTGCGACGTGTAGTTGTCAGTTGCGATGGTGGGGTCGGCACCGGTCAACGGCGGGCCCCCAGGTGCACGCGGTCCGCAAACCGACAGGGACGACGCGAAAACGATGACGGGCGGCTGCTTCCTTCGCTTCATCGCGTCGAGAATGTTCTTCGTTCCTCCGACGTTGACGGCGTAGGCGAGGTCCGGGTGATTCTCCGAGGCCGGCGCCAGGATGCCCGCGTTGTGAATGATCGCATCGCAGTCGGCGACACACGGGCCGATGTCATCCGGCGACTTGATATCCCCCCAGACAGTCTGTATTCGGCCCTCGAACCTCCGTGCCTCCCTTTGGTTTCGGCGGTTTGGCAGGTCGAACGCGATGACCGAATGCCCCTCCTCCCAAAGACGCTCGAGCCCCTCCTGCCCAAGCCGTCCGAACGCCCCAGTCACCAACACCCGCATCCGCGCAGGCTGACCTGCACCACTCCCCGCATCAAATTGAACCGCATTCGCCTTCCTGATACGCTCCTCACCTTCAAAAAGGGGACAGTCCCCTTTTCTAGGCGGAGATGGTGATGAAGCTTGGGCTGACACTTGGATATGCGGGGCCTCAGTTGAATACGACGGTCCAGGACCTCGTGGACATGGAGAAGATTGGGGAGGTTGAGCGGCTCGGGTATGACTCGATTTGGACGGCGGAGTCTTGGGGTAACGACGCGGTTACGCCGCTTGCTTGGGTTGGCTCGCAGACCACTACCATCAAGCTCGGCACTGCCATCATGCAGCTTCCCGGACGCTCGCCGGCGAACGCGGCTATGACGGCCATCACCATGGACACGCTCTCGAACGGCCGGTTCATCATGGGCCTCGGGACGTCGGGGCCACAGGTCGTCGAAGGTTGGCACGGCGTCCCCTTCAACAAGACCCTCACCTGGCTTCGAGAATACGTCACCATCGTGAAGCAAATCTTTGCGCGCGAAGCACCACTCGAGTTCAACGGCGTGCGATATCAGATTCCGTACCGCGGCGAAGGGTCCTCGGGTCAGGGCAAACCGCTCAAGAGCATGGTGCACGGGCGCGCAGATATTCCGGTCTACACCGGCTCGATGGCGCCCAAATCACAGGCAATGTCCGCAGAGCTTGCCGACGGATGCTTGCTGACATGCATGCACCCGGAGCGATCCGAAGTACTGATGGAGAACTTCAACGAAGGCTTCGACAAGGCGGGCAACGGCAAGAGCATCAAGAACTTCGACATCGCGCCCACCGTCGTGGTCGTCATCGGCGACCCGCAGCACGCGATGATGCCTTGCAAGATGCAGCTCGCGCTCTACATCGGAGGCATGGGCTCGAAGAACAAGAACTTCTATAAGGACTACTTGAGCCGTGTCGGCTTCGAAGAGGCCTGCGAGAAGGTTCAGACGCTGTTCCTGAACGGCAAGCGCAATGAAGCCATCGCCGCCGTACCGGACGAGATGGTCGATGCCCTGTACCTCGTCGGATCGAAAGACCGAATTCGCGATCGATTCCAGCGCTGGAAAGACTCGCCAGTCGGAACCTTCATGGTCGGCTCACGAGACATGGACACGCTCCGGTTCATAGCCGAGCTCAACTCGTGAGGCAGTCGATGAAGATTGGAATCGTAGGTGGCACCGGGCGTGAAGGACGCGGCTTGGGCGTTCGTTGGGCCAAGGCTGGACATGATGTGTTCATCGGCTCTCGCCAGGCAGAGAAGGGCTCCACAAAGGCAGCAGAGTTCTCGAAAGAATTTGGGGTCACCCTGCAGGGCGGCGACAACGTGGCGGCGTGCAACCACGCCGAGCTGATCATCGTGACGGTTCCGTACAGCGCGCATCGCTCCACCTTCGAATCGATCAAGGAAGCGGTTGGCGACAAGGTGATCGTAGACATCACGGTGCCGATCAAGCCGCCCAAGGTCCGCTCCGTGAACCTTCCCGAAGGGCAATCCGCGGCCTTGGAAGCGCGCGCGCTGCTCAATGAGGGTGCGCTTCTCGTCGCGGCGTTGCACCACATCAGCTCGGAACACCTGAGCGACCCGGAGCATACATTCGATTGCGACGTCCTGGTATGCGGCGACGACAAGGAAGCACGCGCTGCCGTCATCTCGGTCATTTCGGACTTGGGCCTTCGTGGAGTCGACGCGGGTGTCCTCAAGAACGCGATCGCCCTCGAATCGCTCACGCCAGTCCTGTTGCACATCAATCGCCGATACGAGAGCGTCGGCTCCGGCATCCGAATCACGGGCATCCCGGAGACGGAATGAGCCGGGGCGGGCAAGCGTCGGGCGACCTGCGCGTCAGCTCGGAGCTCTTGGTTCGCGCGATTGCCGGGGTACCGACGGTCGATCCGGGCGACGACCTGTTCGAGGTCATCGTATCGAGCCTCGCCCGCGCCGAGACCGAGCTAGCTGACGGGGACGTGCTCGTGATCGCGAGCAAGATCGTCTCGCGCGCGGAAGACTGCTTCTTCGACTTGGGAAGCATCACCCCGAGCGACGCGGCCAAACAACTTGGCGAAGAAGTCGGCAAGGACCCGCGCCTGGTGGAGCTCATTCTTCGCGAGAGCATCGGGATCTCCCGAAAAGCGACGGGCGCTCTCATCGTCCGGCACCGCTTAGGCTTCATCTCCGCCAACGCGGGTATCGACGCGAGCAACGCCGCGCCCTCCCGCGCGCCCGAAGGCAGCGGCCCGTGGGTGCTCACCCTGCCGCGCAACCCCGACGCCACCGCTGCTGCGCTTCGAACCAGGCTGGCAGAGCACTTCTCAGCGGAGGTCGCGGTCGTCATCACCGACTCGTGGGGTCGGCCGTTTCGGCGTGGCACTGTTGGCTTTGCGGTCGGTGTCGCGGGGGTGCCTGCGGTCTGGGATCGTCGTGGCGCAACCGACCGGCATGGCCGCGTGCTCGAGGCCACCGAGTCTGCGGTCGGCGATTCAATTGCGGCAGCGGCGGATCTCGTGGCCGGCCAGGCCGACGAAGGGCGCCCACTGACGTTGGTGCGGGGGCTTCGCTTCCAACCGTCGGGCGACTCGGCCGAAACGTTGCTTCGGGATCCCGAAAACGACTTGTACGCATGACCGCGCCGTCCCAGAGCGACCTGTCGGTGGTCGCACTTGCAGGAGGCGTTGGTGGGGCCCGGCTCGTCCACGGGCTGGACTGCGCCCTCCCCCCAGGTTCGCTCACCGCGCTCGTGAACACGGGCGACGACTTCCAACATTGGGGGCTTCACATCAGCCCCGACCTCGACACGGTAATGTACACCCTCGCGGGGCTCTCTCCCGACGATCGTGGCTGGGGCATCGACGGCGACACGTTCCACGTGCTGGCAGAAGCCAAGCGTCGCGGGCTCGACGACTGGTTCCAGCTTGGCGATCGGGACTTAGTCACACACCTCGCGCGATCGGGCGCGCTCGCTCGCGGCGACTCGCTCACGCGTGTGACCGCCGACCTCTCCAAGACCCTTGGCGTCGAGCGCCCGATCTTGCCGATGACCGACGCGCCCCGTCCCACGAGCATCGTGACCCAAGACGGCGATGAGCTCGTGTTCCAAGAGTGGCTCGTCAAGGCACGAGCGGCGCCAGCAGTGCGGGAAGTTCGTCACGAGGGAACCGATGAAACGACCCAGACGGTACTCGATGCGCTAAGCGCAGCCGATCTGGTCGTGATTTGCCCGTCGAATCCCTACGTATCCATCGACCCGATCCTCACGCTACGCGGCGTCTCCGACAGGATTCGGAACACGACGACGGTCGCCGTGAGCCCCATCCTAGGCGGCAAAGCCGTGAAGGGCCCACTTGCCACGATGATCGCGGAAATCGACGGCCACGAGCCATCGGCCGAGACGGTCGCAATGCACTACGAGGGCCTCCTCGACGGGTACGCGGTGCATCCCGGCGATGGCTTCACAGCGCCTTTTCCGCTTCTGGAGACGAACATCCTGATCCAAGCCAAGGAAGATCGGGTACTCTTCGCTCGCGAGCTGCTCGAGTTTTCGCGGAGCCTTAAATGAGCCGTTGGGCGTTGATTCCAATCAAGGGGTTCGACCGAGGAAAGTCCCGGCTCTCCGACGTGTTGGCTCCGCCCGAACGCGCGCAGTTGGCACGTGATCTGTTCGAGCACGTGGTAGCTGTGCTTCGGGCGTCTCCCGCGATCGACGACATCGCGGTGGTCAGCGACTCGCCTGAAGCCCGCAAGGACGCCCAGCGCCTCGGCGTCGTGGCGCTCTCAGACGCGGACGGTAGCCAGGGTCTGGCGGACGTAGTCGACTGCGCGCTCAAAGACTTGAAGCTCCGTGGCGCAACGAGCGTGATGATCTGCATGAGCGACTTACCCAACTTGACCGCGCAAGACATCGCCAGCGTTGCCCGTCAACTCGATGAAAGCGACGTCGTGCTCGTCCCGGACCTCTTGCAGCAAGGTACCAACGTCATCGCGGTCAAGCCGGCGACGGGTCTGCCGAGCTGCCTGGGCCATAAAGACAGCCTCCAGCGTCACCAGACACGCGCCCGGGAGCTCGGGCTCACCGTCAGTGTTCAGCTGCGCAGCGGCATCGCATTCGACGTCGACCGCCCGGACGACCTAGAGCGTCTGCGTCGGCGCTAGTTCCCTGCCGCAAATCGGTCCATGATCGAACCGAGTATCCAGGTCGACAAACGTCTCGGCACCAGCCGCATCGTCAGGATCATCAGCTTGTTGAGGAACCCGGGAATGACGGTCACGCGGCCGCCGAGAGCCCGCAGGCTCGTCGCCACGACGGTCGTCGGAGTCATGAACATCAGGCGCGAGAACGGGCCGAAGTTCCGCGTGTCGAGGCCTGCCACTCGCTGGAATTCGGTGAGAGTGCCTCCCGGACAAAGCGCCTGGACATCGACGCCATAGGGCCGGAGCTCCTCTGCCAGGCCTTCGGCGAATAGAAGGTCGTAGGCTTTGGTTGCGTTGTAGTTGGCCATCCCGCGCGCCGCGCAGAACCCGTTGACCGACGAAACGAAGATGACGGCGCCTCTGCCGCGCTCGCGCATCCCCTGCACGATTTCGTGCGTCAGAAGAATGGGCGCGCGGCAACACACGTTGATCATCGACTCCTGAACGCTCGGATCCATGTCGAGGAACGGGCCGCTCGTTCCGAAGCCCGCGCAATTGATCAAAAGCCCGACCTCGATGTCCGCGAGCACCGGTTGCAAGACCTCGACCACATCGCGCGCGGCGAGATCCATGGGCGCCACGCGCACCTCGACTCGATACATGTCCTCGATCGTCGAAGCGAGCTCCTCGAGGCGATTGCGGCGCCGCGCGACCAGGACGACGTTGATGCCGCGCTCTGCGAGACGGAGCGCAAACTCCGCCCCGATCCCCGCGGAGGCGCCGGTGATCACGGCCCAAGGTCCGTACCGTTCCGCCAGCTTGCTCATGGACGGGTATCGTACCACGCAGCCTGAGGACGCACAGCCGCTAGCTCACCACGCGCAAGCCGCGCGGCTCGTAGTGAAACCTCGAGTCCCTCGTGAGCGCGTCGTACGAACCGAATACTTGGTCGGGGTCCCCAATCGTGTCGAGTGGCTCCGCGGCATCCTGATCGGATGTATCCCCAAACTCGCGAATCACCCCGTAGACGGTGTCGCGCTCTACCGGCACTCTGCCCGCATCGCGAATGACCCGGCGCAACGTCGCCGGAGTCATGAGCTGCCCGTGATGAGCGCCCGCCGCGGTTGAGATGCTCTCGTTCATCAACGTCCCGCCCAGATCGTTGACGCCGCAACTCAACAACAACTGCGAAGTACGCAGGCCTTCCTTCACCCAAGACGCTTGGAGGTTGGGAATGTCCCGGCCAAGCATGAGGCGAGCAGTCGAGTACAAGCGCAACACGTCGTCGCCGGTTGGCCCCGGACGCACGCCAGGCACGTCACTCGTCGCAAACAGCGGCGCTTCCTCGTGAACAAAAGAAAGAGGGACGAACTCGGTGAAACCGCCCGTCTCTCGCTGGACCCGGCGAAGCAGGTCCATGTGCCGCATGCGGTCCTCTACCGATTCGACGTGCCCGAACATCATGGTCGACGTGGTCCGAATCCCGAGGCGGTGGGCGGCTGTGATCACCTCCAGCCACTCGCCGGTGGTGATCCTCGTGGGCGAGATTGCTTTACGCAGGCGGTCGTCGAGAATCTCGGCCGAGGTTCCAGGAAGCGTGCCTAGTCCGGCATCCTTGAGCTGGGCCAAGTACTCGCCGTACGAAACACGCGCGAGCGAGGCCCCGAATTTCACCTCTTCCGGTGAGAAGGCGTGAATGTGAATCTCGGGCGCCGCTTCCTTCACGACACGGCACAGATCGATGTAACTGTCCCCGGTGAGATTCGGCGACAGCCCTGCCTGGAGGCATACCTCGGTGGCGCCCATCTCCCGCGCCTGCCGCACTCGGCGCGAGATTTCTTCGTGCGGAAGGAAGTAGCCCTGCTCCGAACGCACGGTACGGGCGAACGCGCAGAACTTACAGTTCTTGATGCAGACATTCGTGAAGTTGATGTTGCGGTTGACCACGTACGTGACTCGATCGCCCACTTGGCAGCGGCGCAGCTCGTCAGCGACCAGACACAAGGCATGAAGGTCCGTGCCCCGCACCTCGTTCAACGCGATGCCATCGTCGATACCGAGCTCTTCGCCACCGAGGCTTCGCTCGAGGATCGCGCGGACGTCGGGAGACACTCCTTGGAGACAGGTTTCGAGGGCAGTCGTCATGGCGTGGCGAGCTCCGTCTGAAGCAGGTCGATACGGGGGCGCAAGGACGCGTCGACGAAACCCGGCGTGTCCAGGTGAGAAGGATATACCGGCAGACGCGGTTCGAGTCGAAAGCCTTCGGCATCACAGGCCTCCCGAAGGCTCTCCAGGTACGGCCAGGGATGCTGCGGGTTGATGTAGTCCGGGCTGACCGGCGAGATACCGCCGAAGTCGTTGATGCCGGCATCGATGAGAGTGACGGTCGACGCTGGATTGAGGTTCGGGGGCGCCTGCACGCTGACGTCGTCGTCCAGGATGAGCCGGGCCAACGCAATGGTAGCCGCAAGCTCTTCCGAAGTCGGATCGGCCGCTAGACCCATTGGCGTATCAGGGTGTGATCGGAAGTTTTGGATGATGACTTCGCCGATGTGACCGTATTCGCGATGCAGGCGGCGAATCGTGAGGATGGTGTCGATACGCTCCTCGACCGTTTCCCCTATTCCGATCAACAGGCCCGAGGTGAACGGGACGCGCAGCTCCCCGGCTTCGCGCGTCATTTGAATTCGCTTGGCCGGCCGCTTATCAGGCGCGCGATGGTGGGGCATGCCCTTTTCGCAGAGTCGCTCGCTCACGTTCTCGAGCATCAATCCGAGACTGACGTTCACCGGTCGGAGCCTAATCATATCGTCGCGCGACAGGATCCCCGCGTTGGTGTGCGGCAGGAGGCCAGCAGCCAGCGCCTCTTCGGCCGCCCAGCGGAGGTAGTCGACCGTCCGCTCATGGCCCCACGAACGGAGCAATACGTGGTACTCGCGAAACCCCGTCTCTGGCGTGTCGCCCAAACAGAACAGCGCCTCGATGCATCCTTGCTCACGCGCACGGTGAAGCCAGGAGCGAACTTCGTCGGGACTCATCGTCCACTCCCCTGGATCGCCAGGCGAGCGACGAAACGAACAGTAGTCGCATCGGTTGCGACACAGGTTGGTGATCGGAAGGAACACCTTCGGAGAAAAGGTGAGGGTCCTACCCCACACACGATCGCGCCGCGCGCACGCCGCTTCGCAAAGGTCGCCGGGATCGAGCTCGATCAGGCGGTAGGCATCCTGATCCGCTACCGGCTCGAGGCTCGCGTGCTCCAAAATCGGCGGCGTGGAGCTCATTGCACCTTGGCGATAACGGTGTCTGCGAAGCGATTCAAGCCGTCGATGCGCCCTTGCAAGGCACCTCCCACCATAGGGGTCCCATACATGAGCCACGGAACGGTGATGATATCGGTGACGCCTGCGTCTTCGAGGCGCTTGTAGCCATCGGCATCCCAGACGTCGGTTACTACCGCCTGGTACTCCATCGGCAGGTGATCGCGGCCGTATTCCTTACGAAACGCCTCGATTTGGTCGATCAGATCCAGGAGCTTCTTCGACGGAAGCATCGCCGAGGACCAGCCGTCACCATATTTTGCGGCCCGGCGCAGACCGGGCTTGGTGTGGCCGCCGATGTAGATGGGGATCGGCTTGCGCGGCGCCGGGCTCATCTGAATCTTGCCGAAGTCGTAGTGCTCGCCGTGGTACTCGACCATGCCGCCGCCCCAAATGAGGCGCAGGATTTCGAGGCACTCGTTCATGCGTTTCCCGCGGGTCTCGAAGTCGGTGCCACACCACTTGAACTCTTCGGGAAGCCAGCCGAGCCCGCAGCCGAAACCAAAGCGGTTGTTCGAAATCGCTGCTAGCGAGGCCACCTGTTTCGCTACCAACACCGGATGTCGAACCGGTAACTTCACGACGCTCGTGTAGAAGAAGATCGTTTCGGTGGCGGCCGCCATTGCCGCCGCACCAACGATCGGCTCGATCCAAGGCGTCTCCCCGTCCCACATACGGCTGCCGTCTTGGGTGTACGGGTATGGCTTGCTGACCTCTTCCGAGAAGAAGATCGAGTCGGGCAGCACGATGGCGTGATAGCCGAGCTTCTCTGCCTCCTGAGCGACCGGGATGTACTGCTCAGGCGGCGCCATGGCGATCGAAGCGCTGAATTTCATCCCGGGGAGCCTAGCATAGGGGGGACAGCCTAGGCCCGGTCCCTCGGAATGCGCGTACCGATGACGCGCGTGACGTTCAACCAGGCCAGCATTCTGGCCGACAAAAGCGGCTTGCCCGTATTCATGAATGCGACGCTGATGTCGCGATCTGGGTCCGCCCATCCGAGGACGTTTGTGAAACCCAGGTGACCGTAGGCGTTGGCCGTGTGCGGCCCATAGAAGCCAAACCTCCGCCCTCCGAGCATGAAGCCCATCGAAAGCGGGATTGGCATCATCAAGACGCGATCGACCTGCCCCGTCACTTGAGGCTCCGTTGCCCTAGTGACGGTCCGCTGGTCGAAAACGCGAATGTCTTGGTAGGTGCCGCCGCAAAGGAGTGTTTCGAAGAAGCGTGAGAGCTCTTCGGGTGTCGTGATGATATTGGCCGACGGCACGATCGCCGTCCGGAAGCGCGGATCGTTGCTCAAGTGGACGAGCTCGCGCATCGACGCCCCGAACGCTACCTGCACGAGATTCTTGGCAGGCCACGTCGGTGTGGGCCCGGTGAACGCATCCACGGCGACTTGGTCGAGTAGCTCCGGCGCGACGCCATAGTTGAAATTCTTCATGTTCAGCGGGTCGCGGATCTTGGCTGTCAAGAACTCTCTGATGTCGCCGCCAGTCACGCGCCGAATGATCTCACCCAGAATGAATCCGCTCGTGACAGCTTGATAGGCTTGCACGCTGCCGGGTCGATGGGTTGGCTCCAGCTCGCAGAAGGCCCGAACCACCTCTTCCGGCTTCGACAACAGGTCGAGGTCGATCGCTTCCTGAGGCGTCGCCGGAATCCCGGCGCGATGGGTGAGCACGTCGCGAATCGTGATGTTGTGCTTCCGCCGTTTCGCAAATTCAGGAATGAACGTCGCTACCGGCTCATCGACGTGCAGCTGGCCCTCTTCTTGTAAGAGGTGAATCAGCATGGCGGTGACAGTCTTGGAGCCGGAGAAAAAGTTGTACAGCGTGTCGGGCGTCGCCTTCACCAAAGGCGTGCCCTCCGGATCGTCAGGGCTGTTTCCGCGAGCGTGGCCGATCGCGCGATCGAGAATGATCTCGCCCCTGCGCCGAATACACAGAGCAATGGCCGGATGAAGGCCCATCTTGTAGAACGTCACGACCGCGTCCCAGATCGCCTCGACGTCTTGCGTGGCCAATCCCACCCCACGCGGATCCGTCTCGCGATGACTCTTCGTGGTCACTTCTTCCGGATCGAAGGCGCCAACCGTGACTGGAAGCAGGTCTCGAAGCCGCGGCCTCTGCATCAACCACCTCGCTGATAGCCGAGGTTCGGCTGCAGCCAGCGCTCGATTTCCGCAACGGACATGTTCTTTCGCCTGGCGTAGTCCTCGACCTGGTCGCGGTCGATGGGACCGACGGCAAAATAGCGGGACTTCGGATGACCCAAGTAAATGCCGCTCACGCTTGCAGCCGGATTCATCGCAAAGTGCTCCGTCAAGGAGATGCCGATGTCCTCTGCACCGAGCAACTCCCACAAGGCCTTCTTCTCCGTGTGGTCCGGGCACGCGGGGTACCCAAAGGCTGGCCGGATGCCGTGATACTTCTCCGCGATGAGCTCTTCACTGCTGAAGCCTTCCTCGGGCTCGTAGCCCCACTCGCGGCGCGCGCGCTCGTGCATCAGCTCGGCGAAAGCTTCGGCCAAACGGTCTGCGAGCGATTTGACCATGATGGAGTTGTAATCGTCGTGGTCGCGCTCGAAGCTTCGGGAAAGCTCTTCGGCGCCGATCCCCGTGGTAACCGCAAACGCCCCGATGTGATCTCGCAGGCCTGTGCTAGCAGGCGCCACGAAATCCGAAAGACAGAAATACGGTTGCTCGTTCGGCTTCGCCGCCTGTTGGCGCAACATATGAAAACGCAGCTGCTCACGACTACGGGCCTCATCGCCCCACACGACGATGTCGTCGCCGTCTTGGTTCGCCGGCCAGAACCCGTACACGCCGCGCGGAGTGAGGAGCTTCTCCGAGATGATTCGGTCGAGCAACGCGCGGCCATGATCGTAAAGCTCCCGAGCGGCAGCGCCGTGACGCTCGTGCTCCAAGATCTTCGGGAACTTTCCTTTGAGCTCCCAGGCCGAGAAGAAGAAAGTCCAGTCGATATAACGAGCGATCTGTTCGAGGCTCACGTCGTCGATGATGCGAGGCCCCTCGAACGCCGGGGTGGGCACGTCTTCGCTTCGCCACTCGATCTGCGCCCCGTTTTCCCGCGCAATATCGAGGGAAATCAGCTCTCGGTTCTGCCGGTGCTCAAACAGCTTTCGAGACTTTTCCTGCTCGCTTCGATTCTTGGAATCGAGCTCCACTCGGCGCTCTGGGTGCAACAGATCGGACACGACGTTGACTACGCGGGACGCGTCCAGGACGTGCACGGTGCTGCTGTCGTAGGCCGGCGCAATCTTGACGGCGGTGTGCGCGCGGCTGGTGGTCGCGCCACCGATCAAGAGGGGAAGGTCCATGCCCCGGCGCTGCATCTCGGAAGCGACGTGCACCATTTCGTCGAGCGACGGTGTTATGAGCCCGCTCAGACCCACGATGTCGCAGCCCTCGGCAACTGCAGCATCGAGGATCTTGTCGGCCGGCACCATGACCCCCAGGTCGACGACCCCATAGTTGTTGCAACCGAGGACGACGCCAACGATGTTCTTGCCGATGTCGTGCACATCACCCTTCACCGTCGCAAGCAACACCTTGGCCTGAACTGAGCCCTCAGCCTTGTCGTCCTCCATGAACGGCTGGAGATGTGCGACAGCCTTTTTCATGACTCGCGCACTCTTCACGACCTGCGGAAGGAACATCTTGCCCGCTCCAAAGAGGTCGCCCACGACCGCCATGCCGTTCATCAACGGGCCTTCGATGACATCGATCGGACGCGCATACTTCAGCCGAGCCTCCTCGGTATCTTCGATGACGAAGTCGACGACGCCGTTGACCAGGGCGTGCGAGATCCGCTGCTCAACCGGGGCCTCACGCCAAGTGAGGTCGTGCTTCTGCCTCTTTCCTTTGCCCTTGACCGTCTCTGCCAGTGTGACGAGCCGCTCGGTCGCATCAGCGCGTCGGTTGAAGATGACGTCCTCAACATGCTCGAGGAGGTCTTTGGGAATCTCTTCGTAGACCTCGAGCTGGCCAGCGTTGACGATGCCCATGTCCATACCCGCACCGATCGCCTGGTAGAGGAATGCGGAGTGCATAGCTTCGCGCACCCGGTTGTTGCCCCGGAACGAAAAGCTGAGGTTACTCACCCCGCCACTGACCAACGCTCCCGGGCAACGCTCCTTGATCTGCCTCGTCGCCTCGATGAAGTTGATCGCGTACTCGTTGTGCTCCTCGATCCCGGTAGCCACGGCAAAGACGTTGGGGTCGAACACGATGTCGGTCGGAGCGAAGCCCGCATCCTCCATGAGCAGCCGATACGCGCGGGCGCAGATCTCAACCTTCCGCTCGATGCTGTCGGCCTGCCCATCTTCGTCGAAAGCCATCACGACCGCGCCGGCACCATAGCGGCGCACATGGCGAGCCTTGTCGAGGAACTCGGCCTCTCCCTCTTTCAAGCTAATTGAGTTGACGAGCGCCTTGCCCTGGACGCACTTCAGACCCGCTTCGATAACGCTCCACTTGGAGCTGTCGATCATGATCGGCACACGTGTAATCTCGGGCTCGGCGCCAATGAGATTCAGGAATCTGGTCATCGCCTGCTCGGAGTCGAGCATGCCCTCGTCCATGTTGATGTCGATGATGTTCGCGCCGTTGCGTACTTGCTGAAGGGCGACCGTGACCGCTTCCGGGTAGTCGCCTTCGGTGATCAGCTTTCGGAATTTGGCCGACCCGGTCACGTTGGTCCGCTCGCCGACCATGATGAAGTTGGTCTCTGGCCGAATGACCAGCGGCTCGAGCCCGCTGAACCGCGGATAGTGCACTTGGCGCTCGGGCTTCGGGCGCGGCGGCACGTCGCCGACCGCCGCAACGATGGCCCGGATGTGGTCCGGTGTCGTGCCGCAGCAGCCACCAATGATGTTGATCATCCCGTCCACGGCAAACTCGCGCAGCAGCTTGGCCATCTCTTGCGGGGTCTGGTCGTAGCCGCCGAAGGCGTTGGGAAGGCCCGCATTGGGATAGGAGTGCACGTAGCAGTCGGCGATCCCGGCGAGCTCCTGCAGGAACGGGCGCATCTCCTGAGCGCCTAGCGAGCAGTTGATCCCCACCGCCAGCGGCTGAGCATGCTCGATCGAGATGTAGAACGCCTCGACGGTCTGACCAGACAAGGTGCGACCGCTCTTATCCACGATAGTGACCGAAATCACGATGGGAAGACGGACGCCCTTCTCGACAAAGACGTCGTCGATCGCACAGAGCGCGGCCTTGGCGTTGAGTGTATCGAAGATCGTTTCGACGAGCAGGAGGTCGGATCCGCCGTCGATCAAGCCACGCACTTGCTCCGCATACGCTTCACGCGCTTCGTCGAAAGTGAGTGCCCTGAAGCCTGGATCATCGACGTCCGGACTGAGGCTCAGGGTCTTGCTGAGCGGGCCAATCGCGCCTGCGACGAAGCACGGCCTGTCCGCACGACTGGCGGTGGCCTCTTTGGCAAGCCGCGCAGCCGCGAGGTTGAGATCGTAAACCACTTCCTGCAGGTCGTAGTCCGCTTGCGAGAACGCGTTCGCATTGAATGTGTTGGTTTCGATGATGTCGGCGCCGGCGTCGAGGTACTCCTCGTGGATCCCGCGGATCACGTCCGGCCGCGTGAGGACGAGCAGGTCGTTGTTGCCCTGCAAACTACCGGGGTGATCGCGAAAGCGGTCCCCCCGGAAGTCGGCTTCTTCGAGGCCCGCACCTTGGATCATCGTGCCCATCGCACCGTCGAAGAAGACGATCCGTTCCTCGATCAGGTGCTTCAGCCCTTGTGTCGTCGCCTCGTGGCTCATTCGCTTCAAACCTCGCGCAGAAGAACTGCCGTAATGACCTTAAAAGGGGGAACGCGCCCGTAGGAACCCACATAGAACCGGCCCATAGAACGGGCCAAGGGGCCCCAAGACCCAGCATAATCCTGATGGGTTAAGGTAGAATGCTTAGACTGGTGCGCCGGCAATGAATTCCGACAGATTGGCTTTTGGTACGGCATGGGTTCGCTTCCTGTTAGCGGCCTGCGGGATTTGGCTCGTCCCATTCCTCTACCCGCCGATGGAAGCGCATCGCTGGGTGTTCATCGCCTACGCCGGAGTCGCGATCGTGGAGCAGTTTCTGATCTGGCGCGATATCGCAGGGCCCTGGCGTCCATTGTTGGGTGGCATCCTCGATATGGCGGTGCTCACGTTCATCGTCCAGCGGATCGGCTCATCTCGAACGGTGATCGTCTCGCTGTATTTCGTAGCGGGCATCGTCAACTCGCTCGTCGTGACGCCGAGGATGGGCGTTGTGCTCTCGAGCATTGGCGCATCGATGTACTCGGCTGTCGTCATCATGGAGGTCCGAGGAGTACTGCCGTTCGCGCCTGACGGCCCGGAGTGGCTCCGAGCACAGGGACCCAACGCAGTCGAAGGGTTCTTGCAAGCCTTCATGGTCACCGTGCTGCTGGTGTTCGGAACTGCAATCGTCGCGACCCTGATCCAGAAGATCAATCAACGCGAGACCCAACTCGTGCTCGCCAACGAACGTCTCGCGGAACTGTCACGGCAGGACCCATTGACCAAGCTCTGGAATCGCCGACACATCTTGAGCCACATCGAGCAGGGTCTGGCCTGGTTGAACCGTGGACGACCCATGGCGGTCGTGATGATCGACTTGGATCAGTTCAAGCGGGTCAACGACAACCACGGCCACCTCGCAGGGGATCAGGTGCTTCAAAGCGTGGCGGACGCACTCCGAAGATCGACCCGCGAGGTCGATATCGCGGGTCGCTATGGCGGCGACGAATTCGTCATCGTGCTTCAGGACACGAATCAAGAGGAGGGGCGCGTTGCGGGAAACCGCTTCGTCACCGCCATCCGAGAGGTGGGCATGAAGTTCGACCCTGCAAACCCGGTGACCGCAAGCGCAGGACTTAGCATCGCCCGCCCTGGAGACACGGTCGAGGCCGTCTTGAAACGCGCCGACGATTTCGCATATTCGGCCAAGGGCAAGGGCGGCAACCGCCTTTGCGTCTGAATCATGCCAAACAGAGTTTTGATCGCCGGCTGTGGTGACGTAGGAAACGCGCTTGCGACCCGCTTGCTCGCCGACGGATGTGAGGTCTGGGGAGTGCGGCGTCGAGTCGAGGCCCTCGCACGAGGAGTCGAGCCCTGGCGCATCGACCTGACCAACTCCAAGAGCTTCGATGCGCCGCCTGCCGCCTTCGAATACCTGTTCTATACGGCAAGCGCGGACCGGCGGGACGAAGACCATTATCGATCGGTGTACGTCGATGGGCTGCGTGATCTGTTGAGCGCGCTGCGAGACGCGGGCTGCCCACTGCAGCGGGTCTTGTTCACTTCGAGCACCGCGGTCTACGGGCAACGCAAAGGCGAGTGGGTCGACGAGAGCTCCATGACTGAGCCGCTCCGGTTCAACGGACGGCTTCTACTCGAGGCCGAAGCGATCGTGCATGAGGCGCCGGAGACCGGAATCAACGTTCGATTATCGGGCATCTACGGGCCGGGAAGAACGCGGCTCGTGCGCGAGGTTTGGAACGGGGAAGCCACCGCGACGAGCAGCTGGACCAACCGCATCCATCTCGAGGATTGCGCGGGGGTATTGCACCATCTGATGCGCCTTGAAAGTCCGGAGGCCCTTTACTTGGGCTCCGACGACGAGCCCGTCACCGCCGCAGGCGTCGTGACCTGGCTCAGCGCAGAGCTGGGCGTCGCCGCGCCTCCCGTGGCAGTAGCCGAGCGCTTGAACAAGCGTTGCAGAAATACGCGGCTCCGAGATACCGGCTACCAATTCGAGTACCCTACATTCCGTGAAGGTTACCGGCCAGTCGTGCAAGAGTTTCTCAGCCAGCCTGACGTAACCGGATAGCCGCTCAACCGGTGCGCTGAATGATGTGGAAGCCGAAGGGCGTCTCGACAACCCCGCTGGTGTCGCCGACGTTCAGCCCGAAGGCGGCATCTTCAAAGCCTTTGACCATTTGGCCCCGGCCGAAGCCACCCAAGTCGCCGCCTGCTTGTGCTGAGCCGCAATCGGAGTGCTCGCGCGCGAGGGCCGCGAAGTCTGCGCCGCCTTGAAGCTCTTGCTCGATGGCCACAATCTGAGATTGGGCTTCATCCTTGGTGCGCATGGCGGAGGAACGTTCGGAGCCCGCATACATGAGTAGAATGTGTGAGGCGTTGATTTGATCTGCCATGCTGGTCTCCCCGTCCAGTGCCGAACCTTAGCAGAAACCTGCTGTACGCACGGAGGCTAAATCGGCCGCAGCTGACCGGAGCTGAGGGCCCTGACCGCGGCGCGATCGACCTTGCCGGAACGATTGAGCGGCAGCGCGTCGAGCAAGCAGATCCGCTTGGGGTGCTTGTGTGGCGCGAGCTCTGTCGCTAGCCAGCCACGGAGGGTGTCTACGCTGTATCGCGATGAATCGATCACGAACGCCGCAACCACTTCCTCGCCCCAATCGTCATGCGATAGCGAGAAGACACAAGCCGTCGTGATCCCCGGAACGGTTTCCAGCCACGCTTCGACTTCCTGAGGAGCCACGTTTTCGCCCCCCGTCACGATGAGGTCGTCCATGCGCCCGCGGACGAGGAGCTGGCCATCGGGCAAAAAGGAACCGAAGTCTCCGGTGCGAAGCCAACCATCTGTGGTCCAGGGCGCGCCGCCGCGGTCCTCACCGAGGTAGCCGTCCATGAGCACATCGCCGCGAAGCTGGATTTCGTCGCCGTCGATCCGCACGTCAACACCCTCGAGGGGCGCGCCCGATCCAGCTAATCCGCTTTGCTCGGGCTTCTGTGTCGTGACCTGCGAGCAGGCCTCGGTGCATCCGTAGGTCGCTAGAGTTGGAATCTTTCGTTTCGCGGCGAGCCCACGCAGCGCATCAGGAAACCGCGCGCCTCCGACCAAGACAGCGCGGAGCTCGGGGCTAGGCGTCCATGTGGGGCTCTCGAGGGTCAACAGGCGGCGAAGCATCGTCGGCACGACACTGCAAAGCGTTACTCGATGTTGAGCCATGACGCGTGTCACTGCGACCGGTTCGAACGCTCCCGGGCTCAATACGACGCAGCTCCTGGCGATTAGGGATCGAGTCACGATCGACAAGCCTCCGACGTGGGCAGGCGGCATGCACAGCAGCCAACGGTCCTCGGGAAGCCATCCGAGATTTGCTGCGTGCGCGGCCTCCGATGCGATGAAGGCGCGCCGGGACAAACGGGCGCCGCGGGGCCTGTTTTTAGAGCCAGATGTGTATGCAATGGCCAGAGTCTGATCGGTGGAGGTCCGACCGGGCGTCGACGCTTCATCAGCAGCCGCCTCATCGGACACCCGCTCAGTGATCACATGCGCGGGCTGCGCTTCGCCCAGCAGGACGGCACGCTCGCGATCGCTGAGGCGCGGGTGCAGCAACACCGCCGGACAGCCCAGCTCGAAGAGCGCGTACAACCAGACGATCGAGTCGACATCCACGTCGGGCGTGAGAGCGACCCGGTCCCCGGCCTCGACACCTTGGGAGCGAAGTAACGCGAGGGCCATGCGAACGCGCTTCGCAACTTCGGCGTAGGGCCAGACCTTTCCGTTGGCGATCAAGCAATCGCGCGCTGGATCTTCGTTCGCGGCCGCGAGCAAGCTCAGCTCATGCATCGAGGTCCTCTTCGAACTGAAGCCCCAAGCCCGGCTCGTCGTGTGGCACGATCTCTCGACCCTGGATCGCAGCGATGCGGTGAGGCGGCCAGAGCGCTAGCGCTGGATGTGAGCCGAGTCCCGCCGCAAGCTCGGTTTGAAGCGCAAGCGCGAGCTCCGCCGTGACCGCCCTCGCGATCGGACCATCGAATGTGTGCGACACCAGGTACTGCGCGCCATGTGCTGCGGCTCGCTCGACGACTTCGAGCGCAGCCCTCAATCCGCCGAGCACCATCGGCTTGATGACGACGGCGCGAATACTGCCACTCTCGAGCAGCTGCCGCGAAAGGACCTCGTCGCGCAGCGTTTCGTCCAGCGCAAACGGAAGCGGCAGACTCAGCGCATCGGGCCACTCCTCCGGTGCAACGGGCTCCTCAATCAACTCCAACTCGAGAGCCTCCAAGGACCCGGCATGCCGGCGCAGTGCTTGGAGCGGGATGCGGCGATTGGCATCGAGCCGGAGAGGGAGTGTCGGATGCGCCATGCGAATCACCTCGAGGGCGGTCACCTCTGCGTCGAGGTCGGAGCCAATCTTGAGTTTCAGGTGCGTGGCGCCGTCCGCCAAGAGCTCATCAGCACACGCCGGCCACGACGCCGGATTCGCTTCCTGCACGAGATCGGCAATCGGGACGGCTTGCCTTTCGACGTCGCCGCCGAGAACCTGATGCACGGGCTCGCCGCGCGTGTGGCCCAGCCAGTCGAGCAGCGCTGTTTCGAGCGCCAATCTCGAGGAAGGATGCTTCAGTGGGTGCGCGCCGAAGGTCTCCACGAGGAGCTGCAGTGGGCTCGCAAGCGGATTCGCGCGAATAGGCTCATCCGCGAGGCGCTGAAGCTCCTTGGTAACCTCTTCAATCGCATCGGGCGAGTAACCGGGCAGCGGAGAGGCTTCTCCAAGTCCGGTCGTGCCGTCACCTCGCATGAGCCGAAGCACGGCGAAGGTCCGCTTGGTGAGACCGCCACCACCGACGACGAGTGCTTCGGACAATTCCCCTTCGAGCAGGTCGATCTGTGCATGCAGCTCAGTCACAGCGCGATCCCAATCGCGAAGAGAACTCCGAACAGCGACAGGAGCTTCGCGGTTCCGGCAAGCGTCTGATTGAGGGCGACGCCACGGTCGTTCACGACGGAGCGAGACAGTCCGACGGCCCAGAGGATCGTCAGCAAAGGAAGGCACACCCAAGCGCTGGTCCAGCCCAATAGAAGCAGGACGACGGGCGTCGCGTACGCGGCGGTCAGCAAGGCGACGTACTCCTTTACGCCTCCTTCCCTTCCAAATCGAACGACGAGCGTCCTTTTGCCCGCGCGGGCATCCCCTTCGAAGTCGCGCACGTTGTTCACGACCAGAATCGCGGTCGCCAAGGCTCCGATGGGGATCGACGCGGCCCAGGCGATGTCGGGCACGAACAGCGCTTGAACGAAGGCCGTCCCGCACACCGCCACGAACCCGAAGAACACCATCACGAACACATCGCCGAGGCCATTGTATGCGAGCGGAAAAGGGCCACCGGTGTACGCGAGGCCTGCGGCCATCGATGCAAGACCGATGACGACCACCGCCGGCCCTGCAATCCAAGTGAGGTAAATGCCTGCCCCGAGCGCGAACGCGAACGTAACCATGATCCCCCGACGGAGCTGCCGCACGGTGAGCAGACCCGCCTGCGCAGTGCGAGTGGGACCGAGACGTTCTTCGGTGTCCGCGCCTTTTTGAAAGTCGAACATGTCATTCGCGAAGTTCGTCGCAATCTGAATGAGAAAGGCGCCGAGTAGCGCCGCGAGCGCCGCGTCCCATCGAATGCCGCCGACTCGCCATGCACAGGCAGTGCCGACCGCGACCGGAGCAAACGCGGCCGTGAGGGTCGCGGGACGCGCCGCAAGAATCCATGCGGGGATCGAACCTGGAGCGATCTCGGTCATCGGCCCACGCTCTCCTCTACCTGCTTCAAGACAGCGGCGACGGCCGCCGGCGCTTCGAGCACGACGTTGTGGCCAGCGCCTTCGACGGTCTCCGTATCGATGTGAGCGCTTTCCTTGGCGAGAACGCTCGCGAGCTCGGAGAACTTGGAGTCGAGCGAACCTGTCACGAGCGTGATCGGAGTCTTCAAGGATGCCATTGCAGAACGATAATCCGGCATCTCGGCCAATCCGAGCATCTCCAGCGCTCGTGCCAGCCCCGCGGCGTCCTGACCGAGGCGGACGTCGCGTTGCTCTGCCAACACCTCTCGGGAGAGATCGCGCTGGCTTGCGAACAGCGGCTGCTCTTCCCAGGCGGCTACGAACGCCGCGACACCTTCCTCTCGGGCCAAGCGCGCCCGACTCGCATCGAGCTCGCGACGCTCTGCGCGGGTGGCTTCCTCGGCCAGTCCCGGATGAACCCCGATCAACACCGCCGCATCAAAAAGATCCGGTTGGCGCGCGAGCAGTCCCAGCGCAAGGCGCGCACCCATCGAATACCCGCAAAGCAGTCGCGGCCGCTCAGTGCTCGAAGCAAGCGAGATGAGACGCGTGACCTCACTCTCGAAGGACTCGACATCCCTTCTCTGCCAATCATCACCGTGGCCCGCCAAGCTCGGGATGAGCGGTGTCGGATCGAGCTCAGCGTGCGCGACTACACGGTTCCAGCTTTGAGGCGCGCCCGTGAAGCCGTGCAGCAGGAGCCACATCAAAGCCCCTCGCGCTCCAAGGCTCGCTCGACTCGAGAACGGAGCGCCTGGTTCTGCTCGGCCGAACCGTGTGGCGGAACCACTGCGTCGATGACCGTGCAACCGTCCCGACCATAGGCTGCTTCGAGCGCGACGCGCAGCTCTGATACGGCACTCACGGTCTCGAAAGCGCACCCGTAGATCGAGGCCGCGCCCGCGATGCTCGCCTCGTGCGGCGTCGTGAAGTACGGAAGCCATTCTTCTTTGCCCTCGTGCGCGATCGGGAGCTGCTCGAAGATCCGGCCGCCACCGTTGTTCACGACCACTATGACTAGCGGGCTCGAGGCCTGAGAAGCCAGTTGCAGGCCGTTGATGTCGTGCAGAAAGCTCACGTCGCCGACGAGCACGGCCGTGGCCTCGGACGCACATGACGCGACACCCGCCGCGCCAGAGACGACTCCATCGATACCGCTTACGCCCCGTTGGGAAAAGACACGAAGCGGTAAGCGGCTCGGGGGCACCCATGTGTCGAAGTTGCGAATCGGCAGACTATTGCCCAAGACCAGCCCGCTATCTTCGGGAGCCGCATCGCGAACCGCCCGAGCTATTCCGGCTTCGGTGAGCGCGTCGCCCGTTTCGCCAAGTACCTCGGTGGCAGCGTCCCAAACGAGTTGCTCTGCGCGCCGGAGCTTGGAGACGAACGCCGTATCCCTCGAGGTAACAGCGAAACTTTCGCGGGACAATGCTCTGACGAGATCCCCGATCTCTGTCTGCACGATCAGCTCGGCGTTCGACGCAGGGTCGACCCAGTCCCAGGGGTGCACGACGATGCGGCGAATCTGGTGGGCTGCGCAAAGCTCCTCCCAGCCCTTCGAAATCGGGTTCGCTCCAAGCTGCAGAACGAAATCGGGAACCAGCGCGGAGCCTCCGAGACTCGTTCGCCAGATTGTGTCGAAAGCGCCAATCACCGTCTCGGCGCCAGGTCCGAAGCGAATTTGAGCAGACGCCTCCGAGGCGATCACGAGGCCCGCGCGATCTGCAAGAGCCCGAAGATCAGCAAGCATGGCAGCCTGTTGCACCGGAGCAGGTCCGCACAAGACCAAGGGGCGGGCAGCCTCATCGAGCCGGCGCACCACGGTCTTCACCGCACTCTCGTCGGTCCCGTGCGAAGCATGTACCGCAGACAGCGGTTCTCGGATGATCGCCTCGACACGAGCGTGAACCTCGGCGCCTTCGCCGCGCGCCATCGTGGGTTCCAAGGGCTTGCGCGTCGGCGCATTGAGGTGCACCGGTCCCGGACGGGCTCCCAACGCTTCGAAGACCGCGCGCGTCGCTAGCCGCTTGGCAGCCCGCAAGCTCAGGTCGTCGGCGCGCGGCTCGCCGAGCTGGGCAAAGAAGCGAACGTGGCGGCCGTACAGTCCAACCTGATCGGTCGTCTGATTGGCGCCGCAACCCAGGAGCTCGGGAGGTCGGTCAGCCGAGAGCACCAGCAGAGGCAGGCCCGCCTCGCTGGCCTCGACCACTGCCGGGAAGTAGTTCGCAGGGGCGCTTCCCGACGTGCATAGGATCAAGGACGGACGCCCCGTCGCCCGCGCTTGTCCCAGCGCGTAGTGTGCGGCCGACCGTTCATCGAGCGCGCTGATGCAACGAAGCCCTGGCTGCTCTAGTGAGGCGACGGTAAACGGCGTGGAACGCGAGCCTGGACTGATGACCGCGTCACGGACGCCAGCTTGGACGAAGCTATGGACGACGAGGCGCGCCCACTCGCTCTGCAGATCAGCAGCTGTCTCCATGGAGCGCTCCTAGAAGCGCCTGCATCTTGAGCTCGGTCTCCGCGTACTCCGCATCAGGATCGGAGTCGGCCATGATTCCGGCGCCAGCGTAGACCCAGGCCTTTCCGTCGCGAAGCAAGCCAGAACGAAGTGCGACGACGAATTCGCCGTCGCCGGAGGCGTCCGTCCAGCCAACCGGCGCGCTGTACCAACCGCGGGCTAGCGCCTCGTGCTCGACGATCCATTGAATCGCTTCGTTCGTGGGAACACCGCCAACCGCAGGCGTCGGGTGCAGGGCTTGCACGAGCGCGAGGATGTGCGTCGACTCCCTAAGGTGCCCTTCGATCGGCGTCTGCATGTGGAGCACATTCGGAAGCTCGCGAACGATCGGCTCTGAAGCGGAACGAAGTAAATCGCAGAACGGCTCGAGCGCCTTGATAACCGCTCGGACCACCAGTTGATGCTCCTCTCGCTCCTTCGAGCTCGCCAACATCCTTGCGACATCACCATGCGCAGTCGAGCCGGCCAGCGCCTCGCTCAGGACCGACCGCCCGCGGCGCGAGATCAAGAGCTCGGGGGTGGCGCCCAAGAACGCGGCATCGCCTCGCCACAACGCGAAACGAGTGCAGCCCGGGAAACGCTCTTCCAGGCGCTTGAGCACATCGAGAGAACCGGCCCCTGTCTCGAGCTCGACGACACAGTGCCTCGCGGCGACGATTTTTTCGAAGACACCATCTCGAATCTTCCGTCGGATGTCTTCGACCTGGCGCGACCAGGTCTCGTGATCGGCTTCATCGATTCGGCGCACTGAAACGGGGGACGGAATGACCCCAATCGGTCGCTCGAGGCTCTCCCAGATCGTATCGAACACGTCGAGCACCTGCTCGGTGGTAGGGCTCCCCGACTCGCATACGGCAAGTGATAACCAGGCGCGGTCACTGACGTGATACGTCCATGTAGGCAGCAGCAGAAAACCGTCGCCAAAGCTCTCCCAAGGCGTCTGCCGAGCGGCGCCAGGGGCGAAGGAGGCGCCACCAAAAACACGCGGCGCTGGGCTCTCCACGTCGGCCACATGATCGGTGTGGTCGAAAAACTCTCCGATGGAAGGCGCATCGGGCGTCAGGGTCGTCGCGACGCCAAGCCCTGAACAGGCAGCGCTCTGCGGCGGATCCCACAGAATGCTTGCCTCGTGTGGAAATGCCCGAAGCAATGCGTCGGGCGGCGCGATTGGCGCCGGAACTGTCACGATGAGGTCGCTCGCTTCGGAAGTGCGGCCGCGAAGGGCTTGCTCCAGGAACGCCCGCGAGGCGTCTCTGGTCGGGATCCCGTCGAACGAGAAGGCTGCGCTCTGAGACCTCATGACACGGCCTCCTGCGGCTCAGCGACGAACAAGGTACAGGCGCCAAAGGTTAGTGGCTTCACCTCGAGGACATTCAAACCGGAAGCCTGCATCTGCTTGGCGAACTCACCGGGCGGCGGGAAGGCTGCGATCGACTCCTGCAGGTACTTGTACTCGCGTGAGCCCGAAAGCATACCGCCGATCCGAGGGATCACCTTGCGGACGTGAAAACGGGCGATGGGACTGAGCCAACCCACGCTCGGCTCGCCGAGCTCGAGCACGGCGACGCGCCCGCCGGGCTTGGTCACCCGCGCCATCTCCGCGAGCGCGGCGCTTCGGTCGGGGACATTGCGAATACCAAAGGCGATGCAGCAGCCGTCGAACGAGTCATCTTCGTAAGGAAGGGCTTGCGCGTCACCCATTTGCAGGTCCACCCGATCGGCGAGGCCGCTGCGAGCCACTTTCTCGACACCAACTTCGAGCATTCGGTGGGAAGGGTCGCTCCCCACGACCTGCGCGTCGGAGTGAAGCCGGGCGATCATGAGAGCGAGATCACCCGTGCCGGTCGCAAGGTCCAGCACACGAGCACCAGCCGGAAGCTCCATTGCGGCCACCGTCTTGCGCCGCCACGACTGATCGATGCCCATCGACATAACCCTGTTCAACAGGTCGTAGCGGCCCGCGATCTCGTCGAACATCTGTCCGGAACCGGGATTGGCCGACGGTGTCTTGTGGACCGCGTGGCTCACTGAGCACCTCGTTCGACCTTCTTGGCCTGAAGCCGGGCGGTCTCCTGCACCTCTTGCTTGCGCAAGTGAAGCCGCATGTGGCCACGCTGGATACCTTCCCCCGCGAGCGCGCGAAGAGCGGCGAGGTTGGACGCCATTCCTGCCGCGCCCATCACGATCGCCAGCTCTCCAGCGTTCTTCACGTCCATGAGCTCGAAACCTGCGCGCACGCCACGATGGACTCGCGTCGAGCCACCTATCGTTCCAACCGCCATGGGCATGTCGAGCTCGCCGTGCACGCCGCTGTCGGTGCGGCTCCAAACGACCAGCGGCTTATAGGTGCCGGTCACAGACGCGAAAGCATGCGCCCCCGCTTCGATCGAACGCCAGTCCTGCCCCATCGCGAGGGCGACGGCGTCAACACCGTTCATCACGCCCTTGTTGTGGGTGACGGCGCGGAAAGGATCGAGCTCGGCAAAGCGGCTGGCCTTGACGATACCGTCCGCAAGGTCCGGCCCACCAAGGGCGTCGGCGCTCACGTCACAACGCACCTGAACCCGACGGCGCAACGGCAGATTGCTGAGGATGCGGAGCCCTATGGTGCCGCCCGTGAGCTCGACGATTTGCGGAGCAACCGCTTCGGCGACCGCGTCGACGACGTTCGCGCCCATGGCATCGCGCACGTCGACGTAGAGATGCACGACCAATACGCCGTTTTCCTCATCGAGAACTCGCACGTCGAGGTCACGACAACCACCTCCACGGGACACCATGCCTGGGATGGCTTCGTCGGCGATCTGGAAAATCAGATCCCGCTCGGCTTCGACGCGCGCCTGGGCCGCTTGCGGATCGGGCACGTCATCGAACTGAACCTGCGTGGTCATGATCGGCGCTGTGGCCTCACCGAAAACTCCGCCGGTCATCCGCAGCTGACGTGCGGCGTTCGATGCGGCGGCGACGACGGAGGGCTCTTCGACGGCCATCGGCACCAAGACGTCGTTGTTGTTCACGCGAAAGTTGAGAGCGATCGCGAGGGGCAACCCGTGCACCCCGATCACGTTCTCGCTCATGCGGTCAGCGACCTCGAGCGTGAGCCGCCCGCCGTCCTGCAAGTGCCGAACTGACTCTTCGGAAAGCAGCCCAGTCTCGAGCATGGTTCGAAGCCGCTCTTCGACGCGCTCGCGGTAGAACCCCGGGATCCGGCTAGTCACGGATGGTGGTTGCTTGGACATCAATGCATCTTTCTTCGTTACTCGCTAGGACTCCCGGTGAACGGTGGCGTGCGCCACTGTAATCAGCGCATCTCTCGCGCGGCTCTCGGGCAAATCGTCCAACGCCGAGCAGGCCGCGTCAGCCTTTTGAATGGCGAGCTGGCGGGTCGACTCGAGGGCGCCGGTGTGATCGAGCGCGGACAACAGGCGCGACTTCGCTTCTTCTGGAACCTCGTCTGCCGGGCTCACGACCAGCTCTTCGAGAACCGATCGGAGCGAAGGGTCCCGCTCGAGGGCGACGATCACCGGGTGAGTCATCTTGCCTTCGCGCAGGTCCGTGAAGGGCGACTTTCCAATGGTCGAGCCCTCGCCCGAATAATCGAGATGGTCGTCGATCAACTGAAACGCGACCCCGAGCTGGAGTCCGTAGCCTTCGAGCGCCTTACACGACTCCGCGTCGAGACCACCGGCACGCGCGCCAGCAAACATCGCCCAGCGAAAGAGCGCGGCAGTCTTGCCCTCGACGACCTGCATGTACGTGCGCATGCGAGCATCGATGCGGCCACGGTTCTCGAGCTGGATCGCCTCGGCAAAGATCATCTCGTCGATGATGTCGAACAGCCGAACCAAGACGTCAGGCATTTCGGCAGTGCGCACCCGGCGCAGCGCGTCCACGAGCAGCCAGTCGCCGGCAAAAATAGAAGCCGCATTGCCGTAGAGCGTGCGCGCGGCAGGCGCGCCGCGGCGTTGAGCGCCGTCGTCGACGACATCGTCGTGCAACAGCGTCGCACAGTGCACCAGCTCGACCGCCACCCCAAACTCACGGGTCCTGTCGTCGAGGCCCTGACCCAGTCGCGATGCCAAGACCACACACATCGGACGGAGCCGCTTTCCCGCGATCTCGAGCAGATGATGCGCGCTCTTGTGGACCACGCTCTCACCGACGGGGAGGCTCTGGATCCCCTCCTCGAGCACCGTCATGTCCCAGTTCACCAAGTCGGCGAGATCAGCCAAGCGCGCGGACAGGTCTCCGAGCCCCTGCGAATCGCACACGGCCTGCAGGCTCGTGAGCACGTCCGAGGACGAATGCGCTCGGACTGCCGCAATCAACGACATCGCGAGCCTCCGCTGAGTCTCCGCTCGTGCATCAATCTTCTTCTTCCGAGGATTGCAGATCGGCCGGATTGATCATCCGGCCCGCTACCAGCAGTCCCACGAGCCGTTCGCCGGCCTTTGATAGCGCACTCAGCCGCGAAAGTCGCTTGCGCATGTAATCCACGCGTCGCCGATCGTCGCCGCCTAGCTGGCCCCGGGCCTCATCGAGACGTCGCTGTGCATCCCCGAAGGCATCGATGGCCTCGCGTATTAGATTCAGCTCGCGGCGCTCATAGACACGGCGAAGGAGCTTCCAAACACTGCTTTCCGCTTGGTAAAAGTCCTTTCGCTCGCCCGGGCGCCA
>PVMK01160589.1_pt1 | contig 110601 bp, 107 predicted proteins | sample 1853481 | NCBI WGS metagenome assembly PVMK01 (sample SAMN08533507, study PRJNA380276) | Marine sediment metagenome, whole genome shotgun sequencing project.
ATCAACGTGAACTGTGCCGGCCGCGGTGGGGGCGCTACCAAGACCGTCAGCAGGAAAGGCGCATTTCCAATGGAACTGTTCCGGGATGTCATCAACATAAACCTGGTGGGTACTTTCAATGTCTTGAGCAAGGCTGCGGAAATAATGGCCGAAAACGAACCGGATGAAAATGGGGAACGCGGCGTGATCATCAACACGGCATCCATTGCGGCCTATGAGGGCCAAAAAGGGCAGGTTGCCTACGCCGCCAGCAAGGGTGGGCTGGTTGGTATCACTCTGCCCATTGCCCGCGACCTGGCTTACTATGGCATTCGCATCGCCACCATTGCGCCAGGTTTGTTCGAAACGCCGATTCTCAAGGGTTTGACACCTGAAGTGAAGGAAGGCCTGGCGAAGGGTATTCCCAATCCAATGCGATTGGGGGATGTTACCGAATTCGCAGCCCTGGCGGACCACATCGTGGGTAACAGGTACATCAATGGAGAAACCATCCGCCTGGATGCCGCTTTGCGAATGTAGCGTCGAGCCTGGCCCGGAATAAAGGAGCACGATGTTCATGTCGGAAGAAAAAGAAGCCATTCTGCGCCTGATGAATGAATATTGTTACCGTATTGATGCCGGTGACATCGAGGGATTTTCCGAACTTTTTGAGCAGGGTTCATTTCATGTCCTGGGTGACCCCAGCGGCCCCGATATCGGCAAAGACGCCGTACTCACAACGCTGCAAAATGTGATCATGTACGATGGCCGCCCGCAAACCCAGCACGTGATGAGCAATGTTCAGATCGATGTCCAGGATTCGGGCATCGAGGCAACGGCCCAGTGTTACATCACCGTTTTCCAGGCTTTGCCGCCCGACTTCCCCATGCAGCCAATATTCGGCGGCCATTATCGCGACCGGTTTGCAAAAACCGGTTCCGGCTGGCGCTTTGCCAGCCGGGAAATATCACCCGATCTGCTGGGCGACCTCAGCCGGCATCGGGCGGATATGGCCTGAGCCGGGATAGGGGTGCGATAGTAGGCTTCTGCTTCAATAACGCCATGTTTCTTCATAACCGGGCAGCCGCCCTCCGAGGTAATCCTCGACACAGGTCAGAGCGGCGCGTGCGGCGCGATCGACGCCGATGCCACGGCTCTTGAAAGTCTCGCTGGCGAAATAGAGGCCATCGATGTTCGGCGCCCGCCAATGAGGCCGGTAGGAGCCGACCAGGCAAGGTTTCTGGATCACGCCAAAAGCAGGGTCAAAGACCAGCGTCCGGCGCTTCCAGACAGGCTTTTGAAGAGGCGGATACATGATGCCCATGCCTTGCTCGAATTTGTCGAACGTTTCCCGAACCCATTTCTTGTCACGTCCCATTCGTCCGGGAATCACGCCACCCATGACGTGCAGGTGCTTTCCTTCCGGTGCGGTGCTTGGGTCCATGTTTGACTGGGTGAAGAAAAACCCGGGCAATCCCGCCACAGGATCATGCACCCAGGTCGCGAGTTCTTTTGGATCGTAGTGGTAAACCGGCTCTTCAGTGGCGATATAAAGCCCTAGCCACGAGACGCGGAACTTGTCCTGGGAAAGGTGCCGGATCTGGCCTGTATACCAGTCGGGCAGCTCGTTTTCAGGAACAACATCCAGCACGTTCCACACCGGTAGTGTGGAAATGACGCAGGAAGTCTCGATCACATCGACTTCCTGCATTTCGAGAGGGTTGATCTGCGGTTCCCGGGGGATTTCCACCCCTTTGACCTGTCGGTTTTCGATGATAACCCTGCTCACCTGGGTATTCAGGCGGACCTCGCCACCGTGTTCCCGGCAGGCGTCCGCCAGGTCCTGCCATATTGCATCCCAGCCTTGCCCCGGCCAGCAGGAATAAGCCGCCATGTGCTTTTCCTCGTAGTGCATCTTGCGCACAAAGAGATTGTCACTTGCAGAGTGGTCCCAGGGTTCATCGGTGAGACATTCCAGGACCGAAATGAATTCGAACAGGTCGATCACGCCCTGGTCATGCGTGTATTGCTGCAGCCATTCGCGCAAGTTGCGGTCATCCCATTTATCGAGTTCCTCCCAGGGCGTCTCTACCAGAGCCTTGATGACTTTCTTCAATTCCGTCTTGTCGGTCGAGTAGCGATCCCTGATGGAGCCCCATTTTTTCTTCTCATGGTCCCACACGGGCATATCGGCGTTGACTTTGCCGTGGATCAGTTTTTTTCCCACGTTCTCGAAGATTTTTGTGATTCCCGATCCTCCATCTTCGATCAAGTGCCCGCCGATGTTAACCTTGTATCCCTGGTCGTCCACGGCGAGTGCGCGACCGCCCAGGTAAGGGCTCTTTTCGCACACGAGTACTGATTTACCTTCCTTGGCAAGCAGGGCGCCTGCCGACAGACCGGCTGCTCCGGCACCAATAACAACAACATCGTATTTGGTCATACCAATTAGTCCTCTAAAATAAACAACAATGGCTGTATATTAACTCTAACTTATAAATGACTATTATTTAGCTAATATATACATAATATAATGGATATAGAGGAAAAATAAAAGAGATTAAATGAATAAAATAATCAGTAATGGCTGTTATTTATGGTTTATCGCGCGCTATAATAAAGTGACGCGGTCCGGGTGAGTGGTTTGAGCTATAGAAGCGAGGTATGGCAATGAATTTTGAACTGAGTGAAGAAGTTGAACTATTTCGGGATACGGTTCACAGGTGGGTCGATCAGGAATGTCCGAAAGACTGGTGCAGGGAACTGGAACGCAAGGAGCATGAGTATCCACAGGAATTGTGGGACAAGCTGGCAGAAGCGGGCTTTCACGGCGTGGGCATTCCGGAAGAATATGACGGCCTTGGGGGAGACATTGTCATACAAGCCACGTTCATGCGCGAATTTGGCCGGAATGCGGCTGGCCTGGCGTGGATATGGGGGATTACATCTTTTTCGGGAGCAAATCGATTGGATTTTACGGCACCGAGGAGCAAAAGCGCCGGTTCCTGCCGAAGATGGCCGCCGGCGAACTGAAAACCGCGATCAGTTTCAGTGAAGCCAGCGGTGGCACGGATTTGCTGATGAAGACCAGCGCTGAAAAGACGGATGGCGGTTGGGTCATTAACGGGGAAAAAATATGGAGCACCACCGCTGATACAGCGGATTATCTGCTGTTGATCGCACGCAGTGACAAGAACGTGGAAAGGAGAACCGACGGCGTATCTCTCTTTTTCGTTCCGCGGGAAAGCGAAGGGATTACGACCACGCCACTATCCAAACTGGGTATGAGAGCCCTGAGTTCCTGTACCGTTAATCTGGAGAATGTCTTTGTGCCGGACGATCTGTTGCTGGGTGAGGAGGGCAAGGCCTGGAAGGATACAACGAAGACACTGAACAACGAACGCATCATGATGTCTTCTATGTGCCTGGGCATGATCGACGGCGTACTGGAGGACGCGATCGACTACATGAACCAGCGGCGCGCCTTCGGCAAGCTCATCGGCGAGTTCCAGACCTTGCAGCACTACGTGGCCGACATCGCCATGTTCCAGAAACAGACCGAACTGATGCTCTACAACACCGCCTGGCTCCAGTCCCAGGGTAAGCCCTGTGTGATGGAGGCTGCAATGACCAAAACCATTGCATCGGAGTATGCGTGCAAGGCGGCCGACATGGGCATCTCGATCCTGGGTGGCATGGGCTACTCGGCGGAAACCGATATGCAACGTTACTGGCGCGACGCGCGCCTGTTGCGCATTGGCCCGGTCAGCAACGAAATGGCCCAGAACATGATTGCCCAGGGCCTGGGCTTGCCGCGTTCTTTTTAATGGATTTTCAACGGTCACGTATTTTTCTCCTCACTTATCTTGTCGTTATGGCAGTGGGCATGGAAACCGGGTTCGGGTCTGATCAACACCAGGCCAATACGAGGGATCCTACCCCTGGCAAGACCTGGATCGAGCGGCTGGAGAGACCCGACCGGATCCCGGGCTTGCGCATTGATGAGGTGGTGGCCAGCCTGAAGCTGAAGCCAGGCGACCTGGTAGCCGACATGGGTGCCGGCACGGGTGCGTTCTCCATCCCGTTTGCAAAGGCCGTCGCACCGTCGGGGATGGTGCTGGCCCAGGACATCTGGCCGGAACTCCTGGACTACATCGCCGGGAAAGCAAAAAAGGAACATCTTGGCAATCTCCAAACAGTCCTGGGAAAAGGGGATGATCCGAATCTTCCAGAGAGCGTCGACCTGGTCTTTTTCCATGACGTTTTCCACAACGTGCCTGATCGCCAGGGCTACCTGGAACTCCTGGTTTCCTCGGTGAGACCGGGTGGGCGGATCGCCATCATCGAGCAGGAATTCGATGATCCAATAGCGAAAAAATGGGATATCCCCGAGGACCGGATCACCCAGGAGCAGGTTGCAGCCTGGATGTCCAGAATCGGGTTCGAATTAAGCGACAGCTTCGACATCTTCCAGGGCGATAACAATCCCCGGGGGGCGGGAATGCCCGAGCGTTGGTTCGTGGTCTATGGCCGGCGAGCGGTGGACGACTGAACTTACCTGCCCTGTTCCTTATTGCCCGCCTGCGGGAATTCCCGTAAACGCATGGACGTTGGATCCACTTCTTCGCGGAGAATTCGGAGTTCTTCGGCGGTTGGGGGGTCAGTGGTCGGGACGTTGCCTTTGGACAGCAGTACTTCGAAGCCGGTGGACTCCTGGACGGTTTCCAGGCTGACGCCCGGGTGGAGGCTTTTCAGGCGCATTGCCTTTGAATCCGCGTGGAAATCCATCACGCAAAGGTTGGTCACACATAATTTAGGCCCTCCGGGCAGGCCCAGGTTTTTACGGTGATCTCCGCCATCACCCCAGCCGATACCGGATCGAAAGTCCAGCTGTTCCACGAAAATCCGGGGATTATGGGTGGTGCTCCAGAGGTAAATATCCGGGATCATGCAGCCCAGGTCCGCCATGCCGCCACCGCCGGGGAGGCGGACTTTGGGTTTATCGTAGGAGCCGATCACTGTGTTGTTCACGTTACCGTAACGGTCGATCTGTGCTCCGCGGAAAGCGAAGGTGTTGTAACGCATGCCCTGGGCCCAGGCCCAGAAATCGAAGGGGGAATTGGACAGCATCACCGCGCCGTCCCAGATCGAATCCGACAACGTGGATTCTCCGAGACAGGCAGGATCCGCATCAATGGCAATCGAAGACGCCGCCCACACCAGCTCCGGCGCGTGCGTTTTTCTCGCCAACAGGTAGGCGCAGACCGGGATAAAAGACACGGCGCCGTTGAAAGCCCTGGTTGAGTCATCGAACTGCCTGGCGAGCGTGACCACCATCAGTTCGTCAATGGTGCAGTCTGTTCCCGCAATCGCCGTGTTCATGTTGCAGGCCTTCGGATACGATTAATCATCTGCACCCCTCCATTCACCTGCAAGAACGTATCATGTGTTTCGGGTCCGGCAAGCCGGTCGTTCCAGAAAGCCTGGAAACTTTCCGGATTCCCGGCCGCTTTTGTATAAGCGGAATAAAACGCCTTGTCGTGCCTGTACTTGGGAAAACACGAGGTTGGATACGCTCCCCACGGCACCTCGACTACGGCGTCGGTGATGAACCTGGGCCAGGTGGTTCGGTGTGGCTCGGCGACGAAACTGCTATGGGGAACGATGCGCTCGACCGTCACGATGGTTCTTGCGGCTGCGTTGACGATTTCGTTGTCCATCCATAGCAACTTGGGATCGACACGCACATTCCCGAGCGTATCCGCAGCATGCGCATGCACCGCCGCCACGTCTACCGACAGGGGCGTGCAAGCGACATAAGCCTCACCGGTGGCGGGATCAGTTTCCAGTCGCGTGGTCTCAGGGTGCAGGCCAATGACATCCGTACCCAGACCCGCCTTGGTCGGGATAAACGGTAAATTCGTTGCCGCCGCCCGCAGGCGCGCAATCAGCAGGTATTCTGAATACTCCTCCAGTTCGACCGCACCGGATTCAACCGCGTGGCGGAAATGGGGTGCCAGGCCCATGCCTTCAAAGCTGATCAACCCCGAAATCACTTTGCTCACACAACCCGCGGCCACCAGCCAATCGACGGCCATGCCATTGACGATGGCAACGAGGGTCAGCTCTTTCTTTTTCTGCCGGATCAGTTCACGCACGAACGCCATGGGTGAGGAATTCACTGAAAGCCCGCCCAGGGCGAGCGTGCTGCCGTCGGGCACCAATGTGACTGCCTTCTCGATATTCAAAATTTTATCTGCGATGCTCATTCCAACCAGTCCAGGATCCTCTCGCGGATATGCGGCAGGATGGGTATGGCACGCCTCTTCTCCAGGTCAAACTGAAGTGTCGTCGCTGTTAGCCTGGCGCAGCTATCGTCCTCTCCCTCACGTTTCATGTCGAATTGGAGTACCATCGATTTATTGCCGATGCGTACCGGCCTAGTCTCAATCACCACGTGCTCGCCGCCAAGTAATTCCCTGAAATAATCAATTTCGTGATGGACGTCAGCCCAGCCGATGTTTTCTCGCGACATGAATTCAGGATCGAATCCGGCATCGATGAAAAAACTCCATGCAGCATCGTCGAACATCGCCATGTAATAGCGAATGGTGAAATGCCCCATTGAATCGCATTGCCAGGGATAAATGACAAACCGGCGTGTTGATCTGGATGCGGGCATCATTACGGCCCTACCAGCGACAGGCCGCGGGAATCGCCGGGTGCTCGATCGCCGGGTATTTCCGGTGCAGGGGTTGCACCACATCCTCACCGAAGCGCAGGATCTGGTCGCGGGTGGCCTCCAGAGACGGGCCGCTGACCATGCGGGAGCGGATGGTGAAGTAGTCGACACCCAGTTCCTCGTGGTACCACTCCAGCCTCTCCCTGCATTGCTCAGGAGAGCCCATAACGATGTGCTCGCGGACTGATTCAGCGGTGATCTTTTCGGGCCTGTCCAGATCGGGATGGTGGGCCAGGATTCCCCGCTCGCAGTAGAACCGCAAGTCGGTGACATAGTGCGTGCCAAATTCCCTCGCCGCCAGTTCAAAGCTGTCGGCGACCCAGCCATCGCGCATGAGCACAATGAACGGTTTCTTGCCATGTACCCTCGCTCTGGCCCGGTAAGCACCCGCCTGTTGGGTCCACACTTCCGGCAGAATGGGGAATGGGTCGCAGGTCCATGCCTCGGCATAGTCGCCGCAGCGCTCGATGGCCGGCGGCAGCTGTCCGCCACCCCAGAATGGGAAGCGGGGCTGCTGATAACAATTCGGAGACAGCATGGCGTTTCTCACATCGTAGAAGTCACTGTGCCAGTCGAAACGCTCCCCCTTGCACCTGAGTGCCTTATCGATGAGCCGGACATTGTCGAGAAAACGGCCGAGCATGCGCTCGCGGGGGATGCCGAACTCGTCCCAGTAGGCCTCGTGGTAGCCCCGGCCCCAGGTCATGTACAGGCGGCCCTTCGAGATATTGTCGATAATGGCGCATTGCTCGGCGATGTGCATCGGGTGGTACAGGGTATTGACCAGGCAATAAGCGCCGAGCGCGACCCGCTCGGTCTCCTGGGCCAGGATCATCAGCAGGTTCAGCGGTGAGCCGAAATAGGACTCGGTACGGTTGTGACGGTCGGGCACCTGGATTGAATGGAAGCCCGCTTGTTCAGCCAGGACTCCCTCCTGGATCATCGCCTCCAGCGTGGCTGAGGCGTCATCCCGGCCGGGCAGGGGCTGGTCGTAATCCCCCTTGTTCGTGTCGATCAGGTAGCCGATCCTCATGACGTTGTCACCGTCCAGTCTGCAGGGCGCTGTTCGTTTTTTCGCCAGTGGAAATTCGCATGGCCGTAACCCCGCTGCCCGCCGGATTCGTACTCGGCGGCACAAAAATAGTGGTATCCCTGCTTGTTACGTTCCTGGTGTGAAATATTGAATGCGTTCACGACCTGTGCAGTCGCCTGCAGCGGTTCACCGGAATGTCCTTGGAGTTCGACCTCGAATGAAATTGGAGCCTGGCCGGGGTGTGCGTATTGAGCGGCCAGCCGGGAGCGGCGCAGAAAAATGTTTTCTTCACCTCGAAAGATGTAGCCGTAGCGGATGTCGCGGCCATCCTCCAGGGCGACATGGAATGCATTGAACGCAAACTGGGGACTGAACTGTGCGGACGCCCAGAGCCAACTTCTCATGCTGGCCCGCGCACCCCAGCCCCAGGCGTGATCGCGCACGCCAAGGCCGTTTACCCGGGTTTCGACGCCTGCCACGCGAACGGTCCCACTGTAGCGGCCCTGCTGCTCGTAGTGGTGACTGTTGGATTTCGCCAGGGCCGTCTCCGAATCGGCCCAGTAATAAGCCTGGTGGATGGCCTCGAAGGTTAGATTCAATTGGCAGAAACCGTCATCGAAGAGGACCTTCCACGTTTGAAACGGGGTCGCCGGCCAAAAACACAGGGGGCCGAAGTCCAGTCTTTCCTCGCCAATATCGCGGGGGATGTTGAAGTCCCAGCGGGTGAATTTCGCCAGCAGGACGTCTTCCTTCCACAGGGCGAAGATAACGTCTCCGATTTCCTGATTGGGGTGTACGCCCGAGTAACCAAAGCCGGACAGGCGCGTTGCCGGGTCAAAGAAATCAAAATAAAAGGCCTCGCGCCAGGTAGGCTCCGTACTGGCTGTGTGAATGAGATCATCATTGGGTTTGAGAAGTGTCATTATTCTGCTTCAGCCTCCTTGACCGCAGCCTGCGTTGCTTCGAACGCATCCGCCGACACCGAGATACTGGTCAGCCCGAAGCCGATTAATTGGCGGATCAACTCGGGATAACGCGAGGGCGCGTCGCCACAGATGGAAACCGGCACATCACGTGCACGGCATGCCTGTGCGATGTGCTTAATTCCGGCCAGTACAGCGGGGTCTCGCATGTCGAACTGCCTGGCCAGTTTGTGACTGTCGCGATCGATCCCGAGAATTAACTGGGTCAAGTCATTCGACCCGATCGAAACACCGGAGACATAGGGGAGAAAATCCTCTACCAACAGGATGTTTGCGGGCACCTCGGCCATCATCCACAGTTCGAAGTCAGGATTTTCGAACAGGCCCTCCTCCTCGACCCAATTCCGGCATTGCTCGAGTTCCCGGGGGAATCGCACGAAGGGCAGCATGATTTTCACGTTTCCCTTTCCGGAGTCGATGACCCGCTTTACGGCCCGCAGTTCAAGCCGAAAGCTCTCCTCGTCTTCCATGTAGCGGCTGCATCCGCGAAAACCCAGCATGGGATTTTCTTCACTTGTCTCGAACTGCTTTCCGCCCTCAAGGCCAACGTATTCATTTGATTTCAGGTCCAGCGTGCGGTAAATCACCGGGCGTGGAAAAAATGCCTGAGCCACTCTGGACAGGCCATCAGCAAAAAATTCGATAAAGTTTTCGGCGCCACCGTCAGCGATCAATTTGCGTGGATGTACGCCCAGGGACAGGGCCAGGAATTCGGCCCGCATCAGCCCTACGCCGTCGCAGGGCAATTCGGCGTATCGGGCCGCCAGGTCCGGAACGCTGAGATTCAGCATGATTCCTGTTTGTGTCGCCGCGTGTTTCATCAGGATTCTGCGAATATCTCACCCTCCGGGTTCATGCTGATGACACAACCATCGAGCTCGCCTGCGTAGTCGAGTTGAACACCCATGATGCAGGATAGATCAAACTCACGGGCAACGATGGCCACGTGTGATGTGGCGCCCCCGGTCGGGCAAACCACGCCTTTAATCCGTGGAAAGAGAGGCGTCATGATGGTGGCCGAGGCTGTTGGCGTGAGCAGGATGACATCGGAGATGTCTTCCTTCATCAAGCTGAGTACATCCTGGACGCTTTCCACTACCCGAAGCACGCCCTGGCAGCCGCTGCCCGAGGTTGCGTCTCCCTGCCCGATTTTTACCGTAGTCTGATTTCCTTTGCTCATTACTTAACCCCGTTCATGTTGATCACCCGGCGACAGGCCAGAAAAAGTCACTTTCGGTCGTGGCCATGAAGTTCCAGATGGAAGGTACTTCCTCCCGTGCCAGCAAATTGTCCAGTACATCGCCGGCCGCGGCTTCGAACTCAGAGCGAATACGCTCACCCCAATCTTGTTCGGAAGACAACAGCTCAAAGAAGGGGTGCAGATGGTTGGCGAACAGGTGGACACCGTATTCTGCCTTGTAGCGTGGAGACCAATCGGCAGCTTTTAAAAATAGTTCGTTCTGGGCGGATGCGGCGCAGGACTCGATCCGCTCCAACTCGTCCATGGGTACCGGTACGATTGAGCCGTCCTCCTTTCGTGTGAACAGACCCTCAGCCTCCACGAAGGGTGCGAGGTCCGGCGCATTCCACAAAACCCCTCCGAACAAGTCAAAGCACGCCCCCACACCGCGTGTTCGCCGCACCAGTGCCAGCTGCGGGTAGGGATTGAGCGCTTCCGTTTGCGCCCACGGCAGATAATCATTCTGCAGGTCTGTGAACTCCTGCACCACCAGCTGGCGATCCCCGCCAACAGGGTATGGGCCATGGGAGAACAGCCCGTCCCTTTGCTCTCCATGAAGGATAAACACGTACAATTCCAGCGTTGCCGCGAGCCGGCGTAACCGCTGATGAGTACCGGGGTCAGCCGGGGTAAGCAGATCATCCAGGCGTTCGATATCAGCCCGGGGTAAAATCGCCTGGGTGCCGGCGATCTGGTCGGGTAAAGGGAGGCCATCGGAGCGGTACGCGCGGCAAGTGCGCTGCCAGAAATCGACCAGGAAACGTGCGTCCTCCACTTTTTCACCGGGAAAGGGCTGCCCCGGGCTGTTGCCGCTGTCGAGTAATAGTTGCTGGCGTGCGCCGAAGTAACTGCACATCAGGATGGAAAGCTGCAGGTAATAAGGACGGGAGCACAGCCGCCTCATGCGCCGGCCGATTTCCTCTGGCGAAATCTGCATCACCAGGCGGCGGAGCAACTCCGGCGCCCTGTCGTAATAGCAGTACCAGCCGATCGAAGAGCGTCGCGGCACGTCGAACAGCACCGATCGCAGCAATGCCCGGTTTTCAGAGCGCATGAAGGCCTTCTGCCCGTCTCCGAATTGGCTGATGTAAGCGTTCATTTGAGCCATGGTCAGGCGCCTCACGAAGCTCTTGCCTGTTTTATGCCCAGCGGCGAAAAGATGGGCCCTTCGGTCGTGGCGATGTGTTCCAGTACCCAGGGGTGCTCTCTGCCGCTGTGTAAATCGTCCAGGTGCCGCGTTACGGATTCTCCAAAGCGGGTGCGGATCGTGCGGCCGAACGTTTCACCGAAACCGAGCTGGTCCGCAAAACTTTTGACCAGGTAGCCGTACAGATCGGCGCCGTACTCAATCCGGTAACGTTCGTCCCAGTCGATAACCCTGCGGTAAAGTTCCAGTTGTGCGTCCGCGGCAATTTGTATCAGGTCGGGTATTTCATCGACAGGCAAGGGGCGGTAGACACCGTCCTCGACCACGAAGAGCGTTTCGGCCACGACAGATGGCACGTAATCCCTGGGTTCCGTCGTCAGGGTGCCGAACAGTACAATTTTTGAGCGGACATCGCGAAAGCGCATCACGCTGGCGATATTATCGTAGGGCAGGCGGGCTTTGAGCTGTGACCAGGGGTAAAAATCCTCCCTCAGCCCCACCAGTTCCTTGACGATGAGGGTTTCCCCACCGCCAAGCGGGTAGGGGCCATGATGAAACACGCCAACTCTGGCTTCGCCATGGAGAATGAAAGTATAGAGTTCGAGGGTCGCCAACAGGCGGTGGATTTTACGGCGGAGTTTATCCGGGGCATCGCCTTTGAGTTGGCCATTCAGATCACCGACCGCTTCTGATTGGAGAATGGGGACAGTGAAGCCGGCCTGATCAGGCAGCAGGAGGCCATCGTTCCGGTAACTTCGGGCCACGCGCGACCAGAATTGCATCACCGTGGCCACCTTGTCGTCATCGTCCGCGACATTCGCGCCCATTAAGCGGGCCTGTTCGCGACCGACCAGGAAGCCCAGCGCTAGGGAGTTCAAGTGGACGTAATTCGGGCGGGTACACAGGTGCTTCATGCTCCGGCCGATGTCCTCCTCGCTCGCATGGTTCCGGATTTCGTACAGGAGTTGCGGGAGGTTTTCATAATAGCAATAGCTACCCAGCACCAGGCGGCCCGGGAGATTGAACATGGGGGAGGTCATTTCAGAGCGTTGTTGATCGCGGAAGAAATGCTTCACGCTTTCACTGAAGAGCGCAATGGACTGATTTACTTCTGCAACCATCTGTCCCGTCTACCCTGTCGATGCTTCCAGCTGATGAAGCTGATCTTCCCGGCTGCTGAAGGCCCAGTTCATGACACCATGCCCGCCGAGATCGCCGTGCAGGTATTCACCTACGCTGAACAACATGTGATCGCTTCGCTGGGGCCAGCGATGACCGGTGTCGAGGATACCCCGGGGACGGCCGGTAAAATCGAAACTGCGGCCGAGTGCGTCTTGCACGTGCGCTGTTGCACCCCGTATTGTCTTCCACCGGTGGGGATGCCAGTCGACTTCAACAGTGGCCGTTTGCAACAGGCTGGACGTTCCATCCAGGCAAAGATAGCCGGATAGTGATTTTCGGCCGTCATCAAAGCGTTGCAATGCCACGTTGGCGATGCAATCTTCACTAAAAGCAGCCCACATAATGAGGTAACTCCGCCAGTGTTTGCGGCCGCCCCAGCCCCACATCCGGTCGCGGAAACCGAGCGCATCGATCGTGAGTTTGCGGCCATCCAGCCAGACACTTCCGGTATAACGGCCCAATTGGTCGAAATGATGACTGCCCAGTTGCGGGTCAGTACTGGTCTCCATCCAAAGATTCGTGGCCGCCCAGCTGAAGGGCGGGTGGACAGCGGTGAACAGGAGGTCAGCGCAGAATTCTTCCGCGTCGTAGCGCAGCCGCCATTGGTGAAACGCCTCGATCTCCTCGAGTTTCATCGGGCCGAAACACAGGCGTTCCGACCGCGGTTCGGCGGGTACATTGAAGTCCATTTTCCTGACCTGGTGTACGCGCCGGCCCTGGTGAAAGACAGCGGCGTTCAGGTCGCCGCTGGCGGCATTCGGGAAAACACCCTGGTAAGCCTGGAATTGCAGTTCAGCGGCGGCATCGTAAAACTCGAAATACCACCCTTCCCGCCACCAGGGATCGCTTCCGGCGGCATGCAGGCCATCGTTGCGTGGGTCCAGTTGCGGCCACGGATCAGTCATCGGCCTGGCTTACCCGACCGGAGCCTGCCGCTGGCGCCAGGCAAATATCCTGGAAATCCGGGTCTTCGGGCCTGTTAAAGTCGCCCTGTAGCAGCAATCCGCAGCCGGGGCAGAAATACTCCCGGTATTCGATTTCATCGTCGATGAACAGCTTGGGATCGATCGGAGACAGGCCGACGTCCCTGACGTCCGTTACCCGCCTGATGCATCCCGACTTGTAGTTTTCATCCGTGTTTTGTATTTGGGTCCGGCATTTCGTGCAGGTATAGAAGGTGCTATCACCGGATTTTGAAATAACCAGCCCCTCGGACACACGTATGTCTCCCTGTATATCAGTTAATGTGTAAAGCTCTTGCCTGGAGCCGGTTGAAGCTGAAAGCCTTTCGCTCACAATGCGCTTTTTCAGGGCGTCGGTTTTTTTCGAATCCAGTGCGCCGTTGCCGTCCAGACACACCCCGTATCTCTCCATCGCCCACTCACGGCTTATGTAAGCGTTTTCGATGTCCTGGACGACCTGTTGGGGGTCCCTTTCCAGGGGGTCACCAAAACCTGCCGCCGACGTCCAGGCCAATGAAAAGACGTCTCCTGACTCCTGCACGATACCGCCTGTTTTGGGCGACACGTTCGTATGTTCACCACCAAGTTCTTGCAGGTCTGCCGGCATCCTGCCCTCTCGGATGGCGGTTTCGCGCACGGCAGCGTCCCGAATCAGCAGGTACCGGGTTCTGGATGTCGGGTCACCGCCAAAAAGACCGGGCCCGGGTATGATCGTGTGGCCGCCGGTGGTGTAGTGCGTGATTTCATCACTGTCGTTCACGACATAGGCAATCTCGGCAGCATTTCCACCGCGGAACTTGCCGCTTCCGCCGGAATTGGGAATTTCCTTTCTCCACAGATAGAGCAAGGGATAAAAGATTTCATTGTCTTCGACATTCGGCATCGTGCTCTGCAGGTCCCAGGGCCAGCCGCCGGTGTTCACTCCATCTTTCCAGGACAGTGCGCCCAGCGCACCTCCGACCGGATCCAGCAGGAAAGAGGCATAATCGTTTCCCCTTTGGTCAACGCCCGCAATCGCGTCGATTGGGAAACACAAAGTCCCCATGCAACTCTGCACTTCTTTTTGCAGGACTTCGTCGGTCGAACAATAAAGCATTCGCGAGATAACCAGGCCGGCCAGCCCGATCGTCTGTAAAAGCACGGTGGGAGGCGCTGAAACCACGCCCGCCGGGAACTTCGCACAAGTCAGGGTGCCGGGGGTCGGTCTGAATTCCATGTGGCGGTAGGCGCCTTCGATGACGAACATCTGGTCGAACAGCATCTGTGCGGAAATCATCGATGCGATGGCACCCTTCCAGGCGATGGCTGCGCAATTGATGGAACCGATCTGCGGCGCGGTGCCTTCATTATCGAAAATCAGCCTGTCGCCCTTTTTTGTGAGACGCACGACGTTTCGATAGACACTACGGTCCCCTTCGCGACTGAGCTCCACCCACGATTCCTCTGCCCAGGTGCCATCAGGGATGGTTTCCAGCCTTTTCACAAAAGAGCTCTCGGAATTGTCCTGCAGTTTTTTCATGACCCCCTTTACAACTTCCGGGCCGTATTTTTCAATCAGTTGCTGCATACGCTCGCGGGCGACATTGCAGGCGGTAATCTGAGCCCTGAGGTCCAGCGCCACGAGGTCAGGCATTCTCGAGCGGCGGGTGTATTCCTCCTCAAGATCCTTTCTGATCACACCACGTTCGACGATCTTGATCGGGGGAATGCAGCCGATTTCCCAGAACACGTCCTGTGAAATCGGGTTGAACGCGCCGGGCGTTGTGCCTCCCAGGTCCCACTGGTGCAGGGTATTGGCGAACCAGCAGAACAACTCGCCCTCCCAGAACAGGGGCGCAAAAATGCATACATCCGCCTGGTGAATCGCGCCCACCCAGGGATCGTTGGTCAGGAAAATGTCGCCATCGCTGATACCCGGATTCGCGGACCGGTTTTCAAGTGTCCATTTCACCGCCGACCCACTGGCTGACGACAGGTATTGCAGGAAGGGACCAAAGAATACGAAATCCCCGGATTCATCCAGCAGGCAGGGATTGAAATCATGGCCATAGGCGGCAATCGGTGAACCGGATATGCGTAACAGCGTATTACCCTGCTCCACGTTGATATTCCACATGGCGTACCGAATGACTTCGAATGAAATGGGGTCGAGTTTCCCGGCTACGGTGCTGTGCAGGCTGATGCTGGGATCGACTTGCAATGGCTCGGAAGGAACGTAAGGATAGATTTTTCCATCCCACTTGATTTCGCTTTGCGCGCTCATGAATCCTCCTCGTCCAGATCAATGATGAAATTGCCGGAAGCATCCACCACGGCTTTCGCAAAGGATTGAATCACAATGGTTGTTTCAGGATATTCCACTACGGCTGGTCCGGGTATGACATGGCCAGGCCCCAGGTTTTGTCCCGCATAAACGGGCGTGTCTACGCTTGCCCCACGATCCCGCCAATAAATCTTCCGCTGGCCCGGAACAGGCTTTTCCTGCACCGGTGGTTGTTCGGGGACGGACGGTTTGACCATCTCCCCGATGGCATTGATCTTGAACAAGCCTATTTCTACACCCGCCTCCCGGTAGGCTGAACCCTTGCCGTAAAAGCTCTCATAGATAGCTTCGAATCGCTGCACGAGTTGTTCCAGGTCATCATCGTTCAACTGGCCTGTCGGGAGGGGAACCGGCAGTTGATGAATCTGCATACGGTACTTCACTTCAACAAAGCGCTGAAACACCATTCGACCCGGGTCGACGCCGTCTTCCTCAAGCTGTTTGCGGCCCTGTGATTCCAATTCACTGAAGGTCCGGTTGATGTGCTCCAGGTCGAAGGGCTGTGACAGGAAATCACTTTTTTCGTACACGTGCAGGATGTCCGCACACAATGTCCCAAACGCCGACCAGGCTGAAGAAATGGTTCCCAGCGGTACCACGATACGCCTTATGCCCAATTCCCGCGCATACTCGCAGGCATGGGTCGGTCCCGCTCCGCCGTAGGCAAAAATCACGAACTCCCGGGGGTCGAGGCCGCGTTGCAAGGTCATTTGCCGGATGAGTTCAGCCATCTTGGTCTCAGCGATTCTTACCGCACCGGCGGCAAACTCATGAAGATCCATGCCCAGTTTATCCGCCAGTGGTCTCAGGGCTTCAATGGACTTGTTCTTGTCCAGGTGCATTTTCCCGCCGAGGAAGTTATCCGGATTGAGATAACCCAGAACCAGGTTGGCGTCGGTTATCGTGGGCCTGTTTCCCTTTCCGTAACAGGCGGGTCCCGGATCCGCGCCCGCACTTTCGGGTCCGACTTTCAGGGTCCCGCTGATCTCATCTACCCACAGGATCGAGCCGCCTCCGCTGCCGATGGATTCCACATCAAGCCGGGGCATCGAGAAAACGTATTGATTGATGATGGTTTCAGAGGCCGTTAGCGGACTTCCGTTGTAAATGATGCCCGAATCAAAGCTCGTGCCCCCCATGTCGGTAACGATGGTGTTTTTGAAACCCATGGCGTTGGAAAGGAAGCAACTTCCGGTTACACCAGCTGCGGGACCGGAGCCGATCGTATACAGGGGTGTCTGGATGACTTCGCGCGAGGGAACGACTCCACCGGTCACCTGCAGCATCAGGATGGGCTTGGTATAACCGTGCGAAGAGGCCCTTTTTTCAATTTTTTCGACGTATTCCTTCATTACCGGGCCGATAAAGCAGTTGATAGCTGTTCCCACAGCCCGTTCATACTCCCCTCTCTTGGCGATCAATTCATGCGAGCAACTGACAAAAACATCGGGTGCAAGTCGCCTGACCATGGCGCTGATTTTCTTTTCGTGCTCCGGATTGACGATGGACCACAGCAGGCAAATACCGATGGCTTCAGTGCCCTCCTTTACCAGACGGCGTATGGCCTGTTCAGCTTCTGATTCGTTGAGGTCGAGGAAGACAGCGCCCTTCCAGTCCATCCTTTCGCTTACTTCCCGGATCAGTCCCCGGGGAATCAGCGGCGGAGGCTTCTGATGGCGGGAGACGTGCAAAAGCTTTTCAATGGGCAGTCCGGCGGATCTGCCGGCCGAGCGCATGATTGCAAGGTTGTCCCGGTGTCCGCGAGTGGTGATCAGCCCGGTTTTCGCGCCCTTCATTTGCACCAGTGCGTTCGTGCCCACGGTGGTTCCGAGAAAAAGGTGCTCCGTGTTTTCAAGCAGGTTTTCAAGACTGATGCCGATACGTTCAGCGCACGCTTCCAGCGCATCAAAAAGACCCGTTGAATAGTCTTTGGGAGTTGAAGGACGCTTGGCGATGGTTATTTTTCCGCTTTCGTCTATAACCGCGCAATCAGTAAAGGTACCGCCGGTGTCGACCCCGCAAAAGTATTTCACGATGCTCCCCCGCGTCGAAATATTTCTCGTGTTGAAAGGTTAAATACAATCATGACTGTCTAATTTAGTGTCCAATTCTTCGAAAGCTCCTGGTGGCCGTTGGGAAGACAGAGTCAATCATCTCAAGGGTTATAGAGTATTTATTAGTCATTTTCCAGTCTTTTTATTGCTTTTCATGACGATGTAACTAAAATAGACATATGTGGCGGTTTTTATATTCGTACAAACGCCTTGATTAGTCAAATTTCCTGTACACAGGATGATACGAGGGAGCCAGGCATGAAGTTTGGGGTACTGTTCCGGATTCAGGACCCTCCCATGGGGAAACACATCGGCCGGCGGATGCGGGAGACCATCCGTGCTTCACAGGTAGCGGAAGAAGCGGGTTTCGACGGTGTTTTCCTGCCGGAGCATCACATGATGGATGATGGCTATCTCCCGAATCCGTTTCCTTTGCTGGGCGCGCTGGCGGCCACGACCCAACGTATCCACATCGGAACGACCGTTCATCTGCTGCCGTTCTATAACCCGATTCAGACTGCCGAGGCTGCCGCGGTCGTAGACCAGATTTCAGGGGGGCGGCTCAGGCTGGGTGTGGGCATCGGTAATTTCGAGCCCGAGTTTGAGCTCATGGGCCTGGACAAGAAGGACCAGGTCGGGCGCTTCACCGAAGCGATTGAACTGGTCAGGGAAGCGTGGACCGGCAAGGCATTTGACTTCCAGGGAAAGTTTTTCCACGCCAAAGGAAAAATCACGCCACCTCCCATCAATGCAAAAATGTGGATTGGCGCCATGTCGGATGTGGGAGTGAGGAGGGCCGCCCGCTACGGCTGCCCCTGGCCAACCGACCCGCTGCACAACATTGCGGTGCTGAAGCACTGGGCGGAAGTCTACCGGGAAGCCGCGGTGGAATATGGCACGGAAGACAAGATTTCGGTCGCACTGTTGCGTGACGGCTGGATAGAGGATTCCCTCGATGAAGTTGAGCGGGTCTGGTGGCCGGAAGTCCGGGCCGACCACTGGATGTATTTTCAGAAAGTACCCCGGTTTATCACTGAATTAGAGCCAAGCCTTGCTGGAATTACGGGAGAGGAGGACTTCGTCTTCGATCGGCATCGCATCGATCGTTTCGTTGTCGGTCCGGCCAATGAGTGCATCGAGGCGGTCAAAAAGATGCAGGAAGAACTCGCCATGGATTACCTGATACTGACTTTCCGTTTTGCCAATGGGCCAGATCACGAGCGCCATCTTGAATGCATCCGGCGTTTTGGCGCCGAAGTTATTCCGGCTTTTCGCTGAAGTCATGATCAACCGTTCAAAAAGGGATTCAACAAATGAATCGTAGAACCGACATCGCGTCACCTCGTAAAGGGATTGGAAAGCAGGCGCGCAAAAGCCAGGCAACGCAACGCCTGATTATCGATACGGCAATAAAGTGCCTTGCAAAATACGGATATCACGATACTACCTACATCAGGATATCCGAAGAATCGGGGATTTCGCGTGGTGCGATGCGTCACCACTTTCCGTCTCGTGTCGATATCATGAAGTCGACGATCGAGTACCTGCACCAGAAGCGATTGGCTGCTTTTCGCAAAGCGGCTGCGGGCATCCCGGAGGGCTCTTCCAGAACCAGCGCAAACATCGAGGCACTGTGGCGGCACGTCAATCATCCCATGTTCATGGTCTTTATCGATCTCGCACTGGCGGCGCGAAAAGACAGTGAACTGGCCGCGATATTCAGACCGGCTCAGCGGATATTCAGACAGGAGTGCTATTACGCTGCGCTTGAACTGTTTCCCGAATGGCTGAAACACCGCGATCAGTTACGCACAGCAATCGACCTGACGCTCTACATGATGGAGGGAATGGTTCTGGATGATCTGTCTCCAGACGGGGAAATTGCCGAGCGATTACTCGAATTTCTGACGCGGGAACTGGACGTTTTGCGGACCAGTGGCCCTGAAGCGGAAAACATAAGGGATAAATAAGCGGCAAAGTAAATTCAAGAGGCTCAAAGATGGATTCACGCTTAATTGAAATGACTACACTGGGCGACCTGTTACTGCGTGCGGCAAACAAGTGGCCCAACGAAGACGCACTGGTTTTTCCAGACCAGCGCCTGAGCTATGAGCAGCTTGCACAGCGGGCAAAGGAAAAAGCGCGTGCGCTCCAGGGGATGGGAATTCAAGCAGGCGACCATGTCGGTATTCTTGCCCCGAACCTGGTCGAGGTGGTGGAGGTACTCTTCGCCATAGCGCTCAGTGGTGCTGTGGCGGTGCTGGTCAATGCACGCTACAAGACCACGGAGTTGGCCTATGTGATTGAGGACGCCGACCTGAAAGTCCTGTTTACAACCAACCGCATCGCCGACTTTGTAAATTTTACCGAGCTGCTTTACGAAGCATTGCCGGGGCTGGAAACAGCCGATGATCCTTTGTCTCTGGAGTTGGATGCAGCACCATTATTGCGTAGTGTCATCATGATGGAGGACCCCGGGCAGAAAGGTGTGGTTTCCTGGGAGCGTTTCCAGGCTTTTGCTGACGAGACAGACCCCGAAGAAATGTGGTGCCGCCGCAGCCAGGTAGCGCTGCGCGATCCCTGTATCATGATGTACACATCAGGCACTACCGCCAATCCGAAGGGTTGCCGCCTGAGCCACGAGGCGCTGGTGCGCAATGCCCGCGAGATGGGTAAGCGATTCGAAATTACAAACCAGGACCGCCAGTGGAATCCTCTTCCGATGTTCCATATGGGCGCCATTCTGCCGCTGATTTCGGTCATCTGGGCAGGAGCGCGATTCATTACAGATACACATTTCGACGCCGATTCAGCAATCCGTGCAATCGGAAAGGAGAAGCCCACCATCATGTTCACCGCTTTTCCGACCATCATGGCTGCCCTGGTCAGCCACCCCGATTTTAATGCCAGAAACATGCCGCAACTGCGCCTGGTCAACAACGTGGCGCCGCCAAGCCAGCTGAAAAGGAACATGGAAATCCTGCCCAACGCGGTTCACGTCAGTGCTTATGGATTGACGGAGGCCGCCGGTGTCTCCTGCAACGGCAGTGCTGACGAGGATGATGAGACCCGTGCGTCCACCTGTGGCAGGCCCTATTCCGGCGTACAACTCAGGGTGGTCGACCTCGAAACCGGGGAAGAGGTAGCGCCGGGAGAACGGGGTGAAGTGACCATCAGGGGTTTTTCGCTTTTCGAGGGATATTACAAGTCGCCCGGAAAAACCGCCGAAGCCATTGACAGCGAAGGCTGGCTTCACACAGGTGACATTGCCAGCCTTGACGATGAAGGCCGGGTTTCCTACCAGGGCCGTATCAAGGATATGCTCAAGGTCGGCGGGGAGAACGTGGCCGCGGTGGAGATCGAGTCCTACCTCCTGAATCATCCGGCGGCGCAACTGGTACAGGTAGTAGGTGTACCCGACGCAAAACTGCTGGAGGTGGCTGCTGCATTTATACAACTCAAACCAGGCGCGGCCTGCACAGAACAGGAAATCATCGACTTTTGCCGCGGCAAAATTGCATCATTCAAGATTCCCCGCCACGTCCGTTTCCTCGAGGAGTGGCCGATGTCAGCCACCAAAATACAGAAATTCAAGCTGCAGGAAATGCTGAATCGTGAAATGAGCAGCCGGCTCTCTGAGTAAATCAACCGGAACAACAGAAAGCGTGGCTCGGTTCTGCTTTGCACGTGGTTCCAGGTCAGAGGGTGGGTGTATCCCCGGCAGTCCTGTCATCACTGCTTTGTTGAACCCACACACCAGAAAGAATGATGGCGCCGCCGAGGAACAGGCTGAGCGATATGGACTCACCGTAAACCAGGATCGAAGACAAACCCGCAAAGAACGGCACGAACAGAGCCCACGGCGCGACATCAGACACGGGGTATCTGCGGTAGAGGCTGAACAACACAGCCTGGCCAAACAGCGCGGAAAAAACCACGGCAAATAAAAACGCCAGCCAGTGATGGGTTTGCAACAGGTTCAGGTCCGGGTACAGAGGTCCGGAAACCGCTGCCATCAAGCCCAGGGGCAGCAACGACATGGCCGCGATCCAGGCCAGCATGCTCCAGACACTCACTGATTTGGATTTCCCAATGACGATCGAGCCAGCCGAATATAAAAGAACAGAAAGAACGGTCATCCCCAGCGCCGCTACAGACAAACTTGATGTCGTAGCGCCAGCAAGGTAGATAGCGCCCACGGTCGCTATCAGGATTCCCAGCCACTTCCTGGGGGAAATAAGCTCATGAAAAAAAAGTAATGCCAGGATGGCTGTCAATGGTGGAAACAGTTGCGTACCAACGGCCACCGTTGTCAGGCTTTCGGTCATGCTGATGGCCTGGTACAACAGGTAAAACGACCCGGCGCCGATTGCCAGGGCAGCAGCCATGAGTTGCCAGGGAATGCGCTTGAACGGTTTCCACCAGGGCAGCAGGATCGCCAGCGTCAGAACGGACCTTGCAAAAGCCATCTGTATCGGTGAGAACATTTCCAGCGCCACCCGGGTTGCCACGAAATTGAAGCCCCATACCGCCACAGTACAAAGCATTAATAGAATGTGGATTGGTTTCATTCCTAGATGGGACCAGGCATTCTGCGACCATAACAGTTGAAGGGTAAGTCAGTTGACGACGGGTTTTCCATCAAACCGGATCCAGTATCACCACCGGTATTTGACGCGTGGTTGCCGCCTGGTAATCGTTGTACGGCGGATAGATCTCCACCAGTTGTTGCCAGAGACTTTCCCGTTCATCGTCCACTGCTGTGCGGGCGCTAACATGAAAGTGATCATGGGCAACCTGGATTTCGCATTCCGGGTTGGCCAGGAGATTCAGATACCAGGCCGGGTGAGCCGGAGCGCCGCCTTTGGATGCGATGATTACGAAGCCGCTATTGACCTTTTTGTAGATCAGGGGCAGCACGCTGGCTCGTCCTGATTTGCGGCCTGTCGTGTGCAGCAGCAGGGTAGGCAGCAGGCCCGGTCCGCCCACAGGCGAGGAATCCCACAGGTGACCCTTCTCCGGATCTTCTCGATAGAGTTGAATGTGGGAATCGATCCAGCTGGGTAGTTCGGTAACTTTTTTCTCTTCAGTCATGATTGTCGTCTCCAAATTCGGGTTTAGGTCCGCCGGTGAAATTCCCTCTTTCTCATACCATCCGGATCGATCACTTCTCTTATCAACTGTACCTGGGCTTGTGTAGGTACCCTGGTTTCCGGAACAGCGTCTTTTGGCATCAGGAGATCGAAACCGGTCGCTTGTGTTACCTGGTCGAGCGTGACACCAGGGTGGACAGACCTGAGTCGCATCATCTTGCTTTCGGGATGAAAGTCCATTACCGCAAGGTCGCTGACCACCAGTTCGGGACCACCCTGCAGGCCCAGGCGTTTCCGTGCTTCCCCACCATCCAGGTAACCAGCCGCACTGACGAAATCCACTTTTTTCACCATGGATCGCGGAGAGTGATTCGCATTCCAATAATACAGCTTCTTGCCAATTGAACCCATGTCAGCCAACCCCGCAGTTCCGGGCAGCCGGACTTTTGGCGCATGGTAGTCATCGCCGATCACCGAATTGTTGGCGTTGCCATATTGATCCAGTTGCGCCGCTCCGACACAGAATTTCTCTATCCAACGCCCGTTCAGAACAAAATTCCAAAAATCGCCATACTGTTCGATGTACATTATGGAATCGCGCCACAGGGGTGCTTCGAGGGTGGAGGCGGGGATGCGGTCGGGTCTCGGCTCCAGGCCGCCGGAACTTGCCAGCCAGGTAAGCTCCGGTGCGTGTGTCAACCTGGCCAGCATGAAGGCCGCCACCGGAATGAAGGAGGCCATGCCGTTCGTGGTCTGATCTCCGTTTTGGAACTGGTCTGCCAGCACGGCGACCATCAGTTCGTCGACGGCGTAGTCCCGGGCTGCCGGGCTGTTCTGCCAATCCGTCATCAAGCGTGCTCTTCCCATTTTTCAATACGGTTGAGCAGCGCCACACCACCCACCGCATCCAGATATTCTTCCTGTGTAGAGGGTGTGCGTACATAGCGGTCGAGAAAGGCGTTTGCTTTCTCGTTGTCACGGGCCACTCCGGTCCACTCGAGGTGGAAGCAGCTGTCATAACCGTAATTGGGAAAAAATGAGGTAGGGTGGGCGCCATAGGGGACTTCCACCACCGCGTCAACCATGAAGCCGGGCAGAATGGTACGGTCCGGGTGGCGCCGCAGGACCTCGGTATCAACGATCTCTTCAGCTGTTACGATGACGCGCTTCGCCGCTTTGGGCATGATACCGATGTCGGGCCACAGGACCGTTGGCTCGTATTGGATGTTGCCGTAGCGATCCGCCCGGTGCGCGTGTATCAAAGCCACATCCGGAACGAGCGCGCGGCAGGCCACTACCGGAAAACCACCGAAGGGGTCATCAAGCATTTTCAAATTTTCAGGATTAAGTGCGATCAGGTCGCTGCCGATTCCCCCGCGGGTCGGCAGGAAAGGCAGATTCCTGGCGCCTGCGCCCAGCCGGGCATTGAGGATACTCTCGGATATTTCCTCGACCCGGATACGGCCACTCTCAACCGCCTTGCGGTATTGCTGGCACAAGCCAAACTGTTCCATCGAAACTGCGGCACCGATCAGGCGGTCGATCGCGCCGGCGGCTGCGAGCCAATCCACCGCCATGCCACCGACCAGCACAACCAAGCCCAGTTTGCGCTTTTTCTGGCGGATCAATTCGCGTACCAGTGCCATTGGCGCAGCTTGTGTAGCCATGTTCTGCAAGGCAACCACGTTGCCGTCGTTGATCGTCGAGATGGCCTGAGCCAGTGTTGTCAGTTTTTCCTGCATCAGACCATGAAAGAGCCGTTCTGGGGCAATAGCGCACCCCCATCAACGACAATGGACTGGCCGGTAACGTATGCCGCTTCATCACTGGCGAGATAGAGCATGGCGTGGGCGATTTCAACGGGTTCGCCCCAGCGCTTCAGCGGCACATACTTTGCCATCAGGTCGCGCCTGCGTTCCGACAAGGAATTTTCGACGCCGGCGGTTATCACCAGCCCTGGCTCCACGCCGTTAACTGTGATCCTGTACTGCGCCAGCTCCATTGCTGCCGCTCTGATCAAGCCGGTCAAACCGGCCTTGGAGGCAGCATAATGCGCACAGCCTGGCACTGCGACGTGGTTGCCCTGGACCGACGAAGTGAAGATTACCCGGCCGGCTCCGCGTCTCTTCATAGCCGGTATACAGCCTTTCGTTAAACGATAGGCGCTGGTCAGATTCACATTGAGGACCTTGCTCCAGGAGTCGTCATCCATCTCTTCCAGCAGGTTGTACGGGAAGATTCCGGCGTTGTGAACCAGGATGTCGATGCTCTTGAACCGGTTCAGCGCGCCTGATACCAGTTGTTCAGTTCCAGCAAAAGTGCCAATGTCCGCCACGACACCATGAGCGTCGCCGCCATCGCGCATGATGCTGTCTACGACGCCGTTCACTTTGGTTTCGGTGCGGGCATTCACAATGACCCGTGCTCCCTGTTCAGCAAACAGGCGGGCGATAGCCTCTCCGATGCCCTGTCCGGACCCCGTGATGATGGCAACTTTGCCGCCAAGGCGGTTTTTATCTGACTTGCTCATACTTCCACCGCACACCTGATCCCTTCAAACATTTTCGTGTAAGATTTCCGCAGCAAGTGGGTAACTTTGTCAACCTCCGGTCCGCGGCCAGGCATCTCAAGCGTACCCTGCCATGCCAATCGGCACCGGCTTTGGGAAAGACGATCGAGTTTTCCACTGGCCCGGTAGGAAAGCAGTCCCCACGGTAACGGCTCCACCAGGGAAAGCGCGAGGACCCCCGATGCTTCATCTATCGAATCGAGCCGCTCGGATAGCTGTACACCCTTCAATGTAACCAGGTGGCGAATGGCGCCCAGTCCCTGGCCGTCCATCCTCAGGCTCTGGACATAGCCGTCGGGCATCCAGTCAATAATTGCAGCCCAGTCCATCAACAGCCCCCATACCGTCGATACCGGCGCATCAAACTCTGCGGAATGCGTGATGGTTTCAATGTGGCTCAAGATTTTGGCTACAGGGCCAGGTCAACCCGCCGGAGCGCTCATCTGGGCACCGGGTATTGGATTGAAGTAGTGGATTACGACGTTTCTTTTGGCGATTTTCCAGGTACCGTCACGCCGCTCAAAATCGTCTGTATAGGTGGCGCTGATCATCTGTACGACATCGTCTGCGGTTGCGCCCATGCAATCTACATTGCAAATACCGTGGGCGTGATCGGGATCGCTGAACGTCAGACACAGGTTTGACGCCAGGTGGTGGGTTTCACGCCAGGCCGGGTAGAGGACTTCATAAACGGCTTCGCGAATACCCTCGTGGTTGTTGAAAGTACCGAATGGAGGGCCGATTTCCCAGGTGGCGTCAGGATGCCAGATCGAGATAAAGCGATCCCAGTCGTGAGTGTCAAAACCGAGGCAGTAATCGGTGACAAGATCCCGCAGGGCTGCCCGGCTTTCCAACTCGTCTATCCTGCTGAGAAGGGCGTTAATTTGCACTTGTGTTTCATTGCTGTCTGTCATCGCTCAGTCCTTTCATTAACCAGTGTAAAACCGGCGGGGGTCATTTGAGATGGTGTATTCCATGGCTAATTCTGCTCCGCACCCTGCTCGATCCAAAGCCGTATGGTTTCGATCTGGTCCTGCTCCAGGGGCGGTTGTTGGACAGGCATCAGTTGGCCCGACCCTCCGACCGATTCGCCAGTATCTATCAGCTTGATATACAGGTAACTCCTGTCCGGTGAGCCGGGTTCCACCTGTAGCAGCGGGCTCTGTTTCGACTCAATGCCGACCATTTCAGACCAGGCGTCGGGATAGAGGCTGAGCTCGCCCTGCGCGCCACCCGGCAGGTGACACATCACGCAGTAGCTATTCAGGATCGGCAGGACATCATTTTCGAAGCTGACTTTCCCGGTCATGCCGTTCCCAGCGTGGACGGCCCCGGTCAGCGCCATCAGCGCAAGCGGAAACAGTCGAATCATGATACCCGCTCAGGCATTGTCCCCGGGTTCATGATGAGCGGCATTTGCGGCGATAAAGCCGAATGTCAACGAAAGGGCCAGCGTGTGGCCGGCGCCCCAGTAGGCTTCTCCTGAAGGGCTGGCAATGCAATTACCTGCACCATACAGACCGGGAATGGGCTTGTCCCTGGTGTCAAGCACTCGCGCACTGGCGTCAATGGCCGGTCCTCCACAGGTATCCAGCGCTCCCGCTACGAGAATGATTGCGTAATAGGGGCCTTCGTCCCTGATCGGGTGCATGGTGATGCTCGGTTTGTCGTTGGCAGGCCATCCGCTGTCTGGCTTCATTGGTGAGAATACCTGGTGCCACTCGCTGTCGTAAGCAGCTTCACCGCGCTTAAAGTCTTCGTCTTTCCCGGTTCGGGCAAAGCCATTGAATCTCTTGATGGTCTTTTCCAGGTTTCCGGAAAAGTGGGGCGCAAGGGAAACGCCGCCCGTCTTCGATGCAATCTCACCCAGTCGTGAATCAATTTTGTCGGCCAGGTCAGCCAAGGTATCACCCTTTAGCACATGGTTTGTGTTTCCAGGGTCGGCCGGAATCGGGTACGCACCGGCAAACCCTTGTGCACTTCGCTGGTCATAGATCATAAACAACAATTGGTTGGGAAATTCCGCCGCCGACGGATCGTAAACCCCGTGTACTTCCGTGCGGTCATTGTAATTGCGGTTCTCATTGACCACCCGGACACCGTGCCGGTTAACCTGTATCACCGAGTCTCCCGATGGGAAAAAAACACCGGCAGCCAGTTTCGAACTCTGCAACGCCTCTTCGAGAAGGACCTGGGTGCGCCAGGCACTGGACATGATTCCCATGCGGGCGCCGGCCGCGCCGGCTATATTGATAAAATCTCCAGTGATCCAAGGCATGGCGCAGGAGCCCCACAGGCGGTTTGCCTGGTACATGCCGACAAACTCAGGATTATGAACGTAGCCGCCAGTGCCGAAAATGGCCGCCTTGCGGGCGCGGACCCTGACGGTTGATTCGCCGGATTCGGCTTCCACGCCGAGCACGCGGCCGTCCTCGTTCAGGATCAGCCTCACCGCCCGGTGATTGGTCAGGAGCGGGATTCCGCGATCCTTTACTGCGCCGTTCAGTTGCATCATCAATTCCGGGCCGCCACCCATGGATCCATCTTCTTTTAAGGGTCCAATGGCCCGGCCTGCGGGTACCTTGTTCTCGGGGACCTGGTCCAAGTAGTCGGTTGCCGGGCGGTCAAGAAAAAACATGCGCCATTCGGCCAGGTTGAGCGCACCCTTGCTCCGCAAGCTGTCAACCGAGCGGGATGCGTTGTCATAGAAAGCTTCGAGAAGTTCAAATTCGCTCACTGACAGGCCGAGTTGCGGGTCCGCGGGATTATAGGATTCGGGGTAGGAAAAGCGGGCCATGTACTTCATGCAGTCCTCTTTCCTGTCCTCTATGCCTTTGGCTTTAAGTGTGAAGTTGTCAGGGATCCACAGAACGCCGGCGGATTTCGCCGATGTCCCGCCCGTGATGGGCGCCTTTTCAAGCACCAGCACCGCGTCACCGTTTTCGTGAGCAGTGACTGCGGCGGTTGCAGCACCCACACCGCTTCCGACCACCAATATGTCGGTTTCGTGGTCCCATTTGACCGTCGAAGCAGCTTCTGAAGACCGCAGCATTATGGCGCCCATGGAAAGGGCACCCGCTCCGGCAATTACCTGTCTTCGTGTTACGCCAGGCCGTTTTTCATTCATCAATCTATCCTCAGGTGGCTGGCAGGCATTGCCCGGAATTAAGAACCTGCTAGCGCTGCAGTTGAATTCCCGCTTCTTCGCGGTCCCAGCAATCAGCTGTAATGCCTTCTTTCTTCAGCTTGAATTTTTCCACCCGCTCGCTGGGTGTCTTGGGCATGCTGTCGCGGATGGCTATATAGCGCGGAATTGCGAAATAAGCCAGGCGGGGTTCGCACCAGCGAATCAGTTCTTCTTCGGTCACCTGCTGGCCTTCTTTCAACACCACAACCGCTTTGACCTCTTCTTCGCCGAGCTCCGATGGCACACCTACCACGCAGGATTCCAACACCGCATCATGGGAACTTACAACCGTTTCCACTTCGAAAGAGGAGATGTTTTCACCACGGCGCCGGATCGCCTGTTTCTTGCGGTCGACGAAGAAGAAATAACCGTCTTCATCCATGCGCCCCAGGTCGCCGGTGTGAATCCAGCCGTTGCTGAACAGCTCCAGCGTCGCCTCGGGCTTGTTGTAATAGCCGGTGGTGCCGACAAACATCTTGTTGGAACGTGCGATGAATTCCCCCAGGCTGCCGGGTTTACATTCATTGTCGTCGTCATCGACGATACGTACATCCCAGCCGGTGATGGTTTTACCGCAGGCTCCTGCACGTGGATCGTCGTAAGGGCTGACCAGGCAGCAATAGCATTCGGTCATGCCGTAGACTTCCAGGATTTTGGTATTGAAGCGATCCTGGAAAGCATGCCATTCGTCTTGCGGGGCTGCGGCGCCGACCATCAATCGAATCGGGTTGTCGCCGTCATCTTCCTTTGGATCCTGCTTGAGCAGGATCGGGATGATGCCGCCGATGTAATTGGCCTCGGTGCAATTCCAGCGTCTGCAGTCATCCCACAGCCGGCTGGCTGAAAATCGTTCCACAATGACGGCCTTGGCATCGGCCAGGATCGCCGGCCCGATGGTAATGCCCTGGGCATTACCGTGGAAGAAGGGAAGGCCGGTATACAGGACGTCGTCCTCTGTGTAGCGTGAATATTTGACTGACTCCGCCCAGATGTCATACCAGTAGTGATGACTGAACATGACACCCTTGGACACACCGGTGGTACCCGAGGTGTAGAGGATGGTGGCCAGGTCGCTGTAATGCACTTCGGCGTCCGGCGCATCAGAAGAGTGGTCCATCAGCGCACTAAAGGGCATGTGCACAAAATCAGCCCATTGCGGCATCGCCTGTCCGCTGGCGGATGCATCGGTATAGGCTATGTGGCGGATGTCCTTCAGGTCAGACGCAATCACCTCGAGACGATCCAGGTACTGCAGGTCGGCCACCAGTGCAACGCAATCGGACTGGACCATCTGGTAAGCCAGCCCCTGGCCCTTGAGCGCCACGTTTATCGGCACCTCGACAGCGCCAATTTTGTTCAGGCCAAACCAGCTGTAAAGGAATTCGGGGCAATTGGGCAGCATGATGGCGACCTTGTCTCCATGTTTCACACCCAGTGACAGGAAACCGTTAGCCGCTTTGTTGATCGCCTCGTTCAGATCACTGAAAGTTATTGGATCATCTCTGAACTGAAACACAACGTGGTCAGGATATTGCCTGGCCTTGTCTTCGATAATGTCAGTAAGAACCCGCTCATCCTGGGCGTATTCCTGCATTTTCCACGATGCCCACTTACTGGCGTGGCGCTCGAACTTGTCGTCCCACTGACCCATTGTATTCCTCCTCCTGTTAGATCAAAAACCGGTTTACCGCGATGGGCCAGGGCTTACTTCATGTACTTCTCGACAAGAATCTGGGATTCCCCGAACCAGACGCCCGGATCGTGAGCTTCCAGCATCTTGCCGAGGTCCCAGGTCAGAATTTTTTCGGGGACGACTTCGATGATGCAGCGCAGGGGTGTGTGTACGGCCTCGAAAGCGGCCGCACGTTCTTCATCCGTGGTCAGTTCAAAGAAATACTTGTCGATGATTTGCCAGTGAATCTCGCGCATCATCGTGTCGTCGTCACGGATTACTGCCTGACCCATGACCAGGATGGCTTTCTGATGGCGAACATTGGTGCCGTCATTGTGGATACTGACCGTCATCTTCGGGTTTTTGGTCAAATGGCCTACCTTGTGACGGTATTCCTTGATACTGCTCATCATGATGTGATCATTTTTTATGACATAAAACATCGGTGTGACAACCGGATACCCCCGCCCGTTGACGTGGGCCATCTCGCAATAGGCATTTTCCCGGAATAGCAGTTCGAACTCTTCCTGCTCCATTGGGTAATCCTGAGCCACTTTGAGTTGCTCGAGTTTGACCGGGTCAAATTTGGGTTTTGGTGCATCAGACATTTGATTTTCTCCATTTGAAATTATCTTCGTGCCGTCCGGTGTGGGCTGCAACGTCGAAGACAAGCCTGCATCGGCGCAGATAACACCGATGCAGGCTTGCTGTAACCAGGGCCGATCAATATCAGAATCTGAAACCGGCCTGTGTTGACTTTCTGTGTTTCTTGTCTATTACGGTTTTCTCAATACTTAAAAGTCTACACCGAAATTCACGCCCCAGGCCCTTGGTGGACGAGCTGCCGTATAGGACCAGAGCCCCGGGTTGCCTACGCCCGCTCCGACGTCATAGCCTTGTGTCCACGAGTCATCATCGGTCAGATTGAGGCCCCACAGACTGATGCTCCATTCGTCGATGGTGTATACGAGCGAGGCATCAACCGTCGAGTGGGACGGCACATGAGTCTGAGGCGAATTCAAGAAAGTCATTTCCATGTCGTCGACATAGTGCCAGGCTGCTCTCGCCGTTAACACTCCGCTACCCACATTGAACGTGAGCATTGGAATAAGAGTCGCGGTCACTTCCGGAGCACGACGCAAGTCGAGGTAACTAAGGTCTGTACCGGTGGCCGGATCTACCAGTTCATCGAAGTCGGCGTCGAGCAGCCCCAGGTTTCCCATGAGAGAGAAGGTCTCGCTCACCAGCCAGTTGAAATCGACTTCCAGGCCCTGAATCTTGGCCTTGCCCGCATTAACAACAACTGTTTGCTGTCCTGTACCCACGCCGGTGAAAACACTCTGCTCTTCCTGCTTGTCCTTATACTTCATGTGGAAGATGGAGGCGTTTACGCGCAATCGACTGTCGAGCCACTCACTTTTCATACCGAGTTCATAGTTGTCCACGGTCTCGGGGTCATAGGGTATTGCGGCGGCCAAATACTGCCCCGTCCCAGGCCGGCCATTGAACCCACCGGCTCGAAAGCCCTTTGAATACAGACCATAGAACATCATGTCATCGTTCATCTGATAGCTGATGCTCAGCTTGGGCGTGAACTCGTTCCATTTTTCATTGAATGGATCATCGGGCCCTCCATGCTCTTCCAGCTCCGGCATACTCGGGTCGACAACGGCGCTGGTCTTTTTATCCCAGGTGTAGCGGCCTCCGAATGTCAGAGTCCAGTTGTCTGTAAACCGGTAGTCGCCTTCGAAGAAAACGGCATTGGATTTCGTGGTTTGTGAAACAGATTGCGGTATTGGAACTGTACCTACCGTTCCAGGTGGGAGGGGAGGGACGGAGAATAAGTCAAAGAAACCAATGTAGCTCACGAGATCTATACTGTAGTCAGAGTCCCAGTGATAGAGCCCCGCTGTGTAACTCAACCGGTCGCCTGAATAATTAAACCTCAATTCGTAGCTGTTCTGATCCCAGGTCGCTGGACGGTCGGTGTGATAAAGCGTTAACGGTGTTGCATCCCAGTCCTGCAAAACTTCTTCATCAGTCGAAAAATTTCCGTACACAAACACCAGGTCAGACTTCTCATTGATGTCCCATGCCGCGTTTACGATATGTGTCTTGGTGTCAAAGAATGTTTGATATGGGGGATCGTCATTCTGCAGCACCACGTAGCGATCTCCTGATTGCGGTACGGTCAGACTCTCAGCACACTGGCCATACCAAAAACAAAAGGGCTGGTCCGGTTGCGCCATATTGTGGAGTGTATTTGCGTCCTGATCCTGGCTGGTTTTATCAAAACGATAGTAGATTTCCAGGCTTTCTGTTGGCCTCCAGGTGAAGCTTGGGCTGATAACCTGGTAGTACATTTCACCGACATCACGATTCAGCGTTTCGTTATAAAACCACCCGTTACTGCTTCGTATTGCGCCGCCCAAACGGAATGCAAACGTGTCCGAGAGGGGAATGTTAATAAAGGCATCTGCCTGGAAATGTCCGTTATTCCCCGCTCCTATCACGCCCGATCCGGAAACACCGTCGAAGTCAGGTCTGCCACGGGTTACATTGATGACGCCGCCGATGGAATTTCTCCCGAACAGGGTACCTTGCGGACCCCTGAGAATTTCAACACTCTGAAGGTCAATCGCTTTCAACATCATCCCGGAGTTGACCCCGATAAATACCCCATCGATAACCACGCCGACCGTTGGATCGAAATTTTTCTCAACGTCGGTTGTGCCCACACCCCGTATCGATATCGCCGCAGGACTACCCGGGCCTTGCTGAATGTCATCAATCACGAGATTGGGGGAAGCGTTCTGTAAGTTTTGCAGGTCAACGTCAAATCGTATCTTCAATTCGGCCGCGCTCAGCGCACTCACAGACATAGCCACGTTCTGGAGGTTCTCCGCGCGTTTTCGCGCTGTCACGATAACCTCCTCGAGCACCAGTTCTTCGCTCTCCTGGGCTATCGCAATTGGCGCAGTGAACAAACAAAAACCTGCCGTAAAGCAGATTGCCAGAATCAAGTTACCAAATCGTTTCATACTCTTCATATCCCGGTCCCCGGTAGCTTTCATGTACGACGAATTGTCCGAAATGCTGCTTGTTCTACTGTGCAGCTTATTCGGACCAGAAGTTCATGCATTTTTATATAAAAACTTGAACTTCGTTCAATTTTTCCACAGAATGAGAAGGTATGTCAAGCATCCAGGCTGAGTCTGCGGTGGTCATATTTATGGACCAGTTGCTATTTTTCCCTGCTGAAAAATATTAATAAATTACAGAGGTCACAATGTCAGATATTAAAGTTGAACGAAGAGGCGAAGTCGAATGGATTCGTTTGAACCGCCCGGACCGCATGAATGCTTATGATGCGGAGATGGCGCGGGAGTTGATCGAGGCGGTGGAAAGTGCGTCAGACGCCGGTGTGATTGTCCTCACCGGAACCGGAAGGGCTTTCTGCGCAGGCGGCTACCTGGCCAACCTGAGCGATCCGGATCCCGAAGCCCTTCGGAGCATGTTCTACGGATCGTTGAAAGTTTACGAGGCACTCAGAACCAGCCCGCGCCCGGTCATTGCGGCAGTCAACGGCGCAGCAGCAGGAGGCGGCAACGAATTGGTGGTGGCTTGTGACCTGGCCATCGCAGCCGAAAACGCTACTTTTGGGCAGACCGGCGTAAAGGTGGGTAGTGCCCCCGTGCTGGGTGGCACCAATTTCCTGGCCATGAGCGTTGGCGAGAAGCGAGCAAAGGAAATCGCCTTCATGTGCCGCCGCTATCCGGCGCCCGAAGCGCTCGAGATGGGTTTGATAAATGCCGTCGTGCCCGCTGAACAACTCGAAAACGAAGTGACAAAATGGGCGGATGAATTGCTTTATATGAGCCCCCGGTACCTGGAAATCGCCAAGATCAGTTCGAATGTGTGGTGGAACCAGTGCCGCGACAATTATCTCAGTGGGCTCGCCATGCTGGTGCAGGCGATCGGTTCGGCAGATATGATTGAAGGCGCATCGGCTTTCATGGAAAAAAGAAGACCGCAGTTTCAGGGACGTAATAAGAAACCATGAATTTTACACTCGACGAGCCATACCTGGAGATTCAACGGCAAGCACAGGATTTTGCCCGGGCGATCGAGCCGATTGCGGTGCAAGCCGACGAGATGAGTGAAATTCATCCGGAGGTATTGGCTGCATTACAGGAAAGCGGCTTGAGTGACCTCATGGTACCGGTGGAATTCGGAGGGCGAACGGAGCGGCTCGACCCCCTTGCTATTTGCGTGGTTCGCGAAGTTCTGATGGCGACCTCTGCTCACGCCGATTCAATGTTCGCCCTGCAGGGTATAGGCAGCTATGCCATAACGGTGGCAGGTTCTGCGCAACAGCGCGAGCGGTGGTTACCCAGGATCGCCAGGGCTGAAGTACTGCCGGCGCTGGCCCTGACCGAACCAAACGCCGGTTCGGATTTGAAGTCGGTCACAACCAAACTCGAGGCCAGCACCGATGGCCTGTTGCTGAATGGAACAAAATCCTATATTTCAAATGCGGGCGCCGCGGCGTTCTATGTCGTGTTTGCACGGGAGGAGTCCGGATACTCCATGGTTCTGGTGCCTGCTGATACTGCAGGCGTTGCGGTAACTCCCACACCAGAGCTGATCGCGCCTCATGTGTTGGGCGATGTCCATTTTGACAACGTCAGACTACCGGTCGACGCACGCCTGGGTGATTCAGGGCAGGGGCTCGGCCTGGTGCTTGCCACGCTGGGTGTTTTCCGTGTCTCCGTGGCGGGGGCTGCAGTGGGGCTGGCGCAGGCCGCACTGGAAGAAGCGGTCCGCCATACACGTACCCGGGAACAGTTTGGCCGGCCTCTTGCCCGCCTGGGCCCGGTTGCGCAAATGCTTGCTGATTGTTGGACTGAAGTTGAAATGACCAGGCTGCTGACGTACCGCGCGGCCTGCCTGGCGGTAGACGACCCGGCGGCTTCCCTGAATCATTCTTCGATGGCGAAGCTGGCCGCCAGTGAAGCCGCATCCAGGGTAGTTGACCGCTGCGTGCAGATGATGGGCCGTTATGGCCTGGTGCGAAATTCCAAGATTGAACGCCTGTACCGGCAGGCACGACCCATGCGAATATACGAGGGTGCGTCCGAGGTGTTGCGTCTTGGAATAGCGCGTCAATTAACAAAAGAAATTCAATAAAAAGGCCGGGTGAATGATTGATCTCCAACTCGAAGGACAGGTCGCCATTGTCACCGGCGCGAGCAGGGGGCTGGGCCAGGCGGCGGCATTGGCGCTGGCCGGCCAGGGTGTGCGCGTGCTGGCTGCGGCCCGCTCGCTTGAAGACTTGAAGGCAATGGAAAAGACCGCGCCGGGTAAAATTCTGGCCGCGCAGTGTGACATGAAAGATACGGATGCGGTGGCGAAGCTGCCTGGCCAGGCGATCAGTGCTTTCGGCCGTTTGGATATCGTGGTCAATAATGCCGGAATTGCACCTGCCGGTTTTTTTCTCAAACAAAGCGACGAAGTTTGGGATGAGGTGATGGCTGTCAACGTGAAAGCACCCGCGACACTGGCACGGGCGGCAGGTCAGCACATGGTTGAGCAAGGTTCGGGCAAGATCATTAACATTGCCTCGACCTCTGGTATTCTCGGAAAAGCGATGTTGGTGGCTTATTCAACATCCAAAGGCGCTTTGCTACAGTTCACCAAGGCGCTGGCGGCGGAATGGGCAACAAAGGGAGTACAGGTCAACGCCATAGCTCCCGGTGCATTTGAAACTGAAGCACAGCGTGCCGTATTGGAGTCGCCGGATATCCTCAAGCGCCGCCTGGGAAAAATTCCGCTCCGGAGAATGGGTGAAGTGGGCGAAATCGGGCCGTTGATTTGTTACCTGGCCTCTACCGTATCGAATTTTGTCACCGGTGCGGTGTACGTGATCGACGGGGGAGAATCATGCAAGTTGTAGAGCAGGAAGAGAGACACAATATATGACCCCAGAAGCTGACTCAACACAGGAATTCGCCCCGCTTGGAACTCGTGGCGGTAAGCGCCGGGTACGAATCCTGGCTGCCTTTCATGAGTGCATCATTTCCAAGGGTTACGCCAAAACTACGTTGCGTGACGTGGCGCGGGCCGCGGAGATGTCTGCCAGCCACCTGCTCTATTACTTCCCGGGTAAAGACACCATACTCGAGCACTACTTCGAAAACGTGGCGCAAAGAATTGTCGGGCGAATCGAGAGTTTTCGGACAGAATCTCCGGAAAAACAAATTGACCTTTTGGCAGATCTTTTTTTCGCCGGTAAAGGTATCACCCGCTCCGAAATTGGATTCATGCTCGAGTGCTTCGGCGTGGCGGTGCACGACAAACAATTACGCCGCGACAAAAAAGAACTGGATCGTGTCTGCAAAGCCTACCTGAAAGACCTGTTCGAGCAATCTGCCTGTGACCCGAAAAATGCCGAGGCCTACGCGGAAATCTCCTATGCAATGCTTATCGGGTTGCGCACCGCCGCCTATTTTGACAAACGACTGGGCTTGCCAAAGGCGCGCAAGCTCTTTCATAAGCAGATGCTGAACCTGGCAGGTTTCAGCCAGGCAGATTAATTTTCATCGTGATAAATACAGGTGTTGAACCATGAAATCATCAGACAAACTAGCGATCCATGAACTTCTGTGCCGGGCTGCGTACAGCTTCGATGAGCGCAAGCTGGACATGCTCGAACAGTGTTTCACCGCCGAGGCAAGCATGCTGGTCAACATAAGCGGTGTTGGAGAAGTCGGTCCTTTCCAGGGGCGTGAAGCCATCATGCAATTGATGTCGGATACGCTGGCGGCACAAACGGACGTGCGCCGTCATGTCATCTCCAATTTCTTTTTTGAAGCCGAGGGAGAGAAGTCTGCAAGCGTTGTCTCTAACCTGGTGGTATTCTCGGTCGAAAACGGGGAAATCAATGTCATCATCAGTGGGATCTACCGGGATGACGTTGCAAAATCGGAAGATGGCTGGGGCATTACGCACAGGCGCCTGGACCTGGATCTTCCTTTTTAAAAAGAGAGCAAAAGGCATGAGCTTTTTACTCACCCCGGAATTACTGTCGAATATTGGCAAATCGGAGCCACCGAGGAAGGAGTTGGTCAGCCGTCGCGACATCCAAAAATATTCAGTTGCAACAGAGCAGCGGCTTGGAAAATATCTGAGCGGCGACGAAGCCCCGCCGATGTTCCATATTGCCTTGTTCTGGGAGGTGGTGGAACAGGATGAGTTGCTTGGGGATGGCCTTTCCGTTGACAGCCTTTTGCCGGAGTTTCCACTCAAACGGGCAATGGCCGGTGGTTGGAAAATCGATTACCACCAGCCGATATACCCAGGAGACGAACTGGTTTCTTCGCGCACACTGACGGATATCTATGAAAAACAGGGCTCCCGTGGGCCGCTGATTTTCTACGAAATCACCACAAAGATCGAAACCGCTTCTGGTGACCCCGTGCTGACCGAAAAAATTACCCGGATTCTGCGCTAGATACGATGTCGAGATTTACCAACATACTGCCAGGAGATGAATTGCCTACGCGCGATTTCCTGTGCGATAACGTGCAACAGTTTCTTTATAACGCTGCACTCTGGAATGCACATCGCATTCATTTTGATTTTCCTTATGCAACCGAAGTAGAGGGTTATCCCGGACTGGTTGTCGCCGGCCCCTTAATGGGTGACTGGCTGACACAGTGTGTAACCGAATGGCTGGATGACGACGGCTGTCTGCTTTCCTTTGAATATTCAAATCGAAAGGCGGCGTACACCGGTGACCAACTGCAAGCGGGGGGTAAGGTCGTTTCGGTGGACCCGGACACGGGTGATGTCTGCGTGGAACTACAGATCACAAATGCGGCGGGTGAAATTATCGCGCCGGGTAAGGCTGTCGTCCGCTTTGCAGTTGCCTGACAGGGGTATGTTTTGGACTCAATTCGAGGAAAAGTAGCCATCGTCGGTGCAGCGGATACCGAAGTTGGCAAGGTTCCCCAGCTTGGCGCGACGGCGCTTTGCATCGATGCCGCGCGGCGGGCAATGAAAAACGCCGGGATTTCCAAAAGCCAGATCGATGGCCTGGTCACCTGTAATTCGATGTCGGAGCCTTACATGTACCATGCCGAGGCCATAGCGGAATATCTGCAGATTTTTCCCCGCTACTGCATCAGCGCGAACGCCGGGGGCGGCACCACATTCTCAAGCATTCAACACGCTGCGACGGCCATCGCTTCGGGCGTGTGCGAGACCGTGTTGGTTTGCCTGGCAGACAGCCTGCGTACGGGTTTGTCACGTGAACAGTCAAAAAAACTGCAGTCATCCACCGGGCATCCGGAATTTGAGACTCCGTATGGCGCCACCGTGCCCGCCTACTATGCATTGATCGCACGCGCACACATGGAGGCTTACGGCACAACCCCCGGGCAATTGGCTGCGGTGGCGGTCAGTTGCCGGCGTCACGCGGCCCGCAATCCGGCCGCACAAATGCGTGATCTCATCACCGTCGAGGATGTGCTCAATTCCCGAATGATCGCCGACCCTCTTCACCTGTTGGACTGCTCCCTGGTTTCGGATGGCGGTGCCGCCATCATCATGACTTCGGCCGAACGTGCCCTCGACTTCCCTCACGACCCGGTTTATATCCTGGGCGCCGGCGAAGGCCACAGCCATGAACACATCAGCCAGGCCCGCAGCTTAACTACTTCGGCCGCGGTGGAATCGGGGCGCCGCGCCTACAAGATGGCCGGCCTGGGTCCGGAGGACATCGATGTGGCGCAGATCTATGACTGCTTTACACCCGTGGTTTTGATCGAACTGGAAGATCTGGGCTTTTGTAAGAAAGGTGAAGCGGGCGCATTTGTCGAAGCTGGGGAGACAGCACTTGAAGGTTCACTGCCGATGAATACGCATGGAGGCTTGCTCTCTCACTGCCACCCGGGAAATCCCGGTGCCATGTTCTCGCTTACCGAGGCAGTGGCGCAGCTGCGCCGCCAGGCCGGCTCCCGCCAGGTAAGTGATGCAGAAGTTGCGTTGGTGCACGGCCAGGGCGGATTCATGTCCAGTCACGCGACACTGATTCTGGGCCGGGAGGGTGGCCCATGATACCTGTCGATGGCAAATTCATGCCGCGGCCCCGGCCGGAAACGGCCGCCTGGTGGCAAAGCTGCCGTGAACACAAGCTATTGATCCAGCGCTGTTTGAGTTGCGCAGAGTTTCAGTTTTATCCAAGGATTATTTGCTCAAGCTGCATGAGCCGGAAAATTGAGTGGGTTCAATCGGCCGGACGAGGAAAGGTTTTGACTTTCACAGTGTGCCGAATTCCGGTTGCGAAGGCTTACGCTGCCGATCTGCCCTATGTCGTCGCGCTGATTCAGCTCACAGAGGGTCCAACGATGATGAGTAACATCGTGAATTGCGACCCCGAAGCGGTCGTCAGCGGTATGGCGGTGGAAGTGGTATTCGAAGATTGGTCTGAGGAGATAACCGTCCCACAGTTTCAGCCCGAGTCGGAAGGCGGGCCGTAGTGAGTGACCGCGAGGCCTGGTTGGCCCAGGCGGCCGAGGAAGTGATCCAACCGGGGTTGTTGATCTGCGACCCTCATCATCATATCTGGGACTACCCGGGAAGCCGCTATCTCATTGATGAGTTCGTGGCGGACATCGAAGGGGGTCACCGGGTAGTGAAAACGGTGTTTGTAGAATGTAAGCAGTTCTACCGTAGCGAAGGTCCGGCGGAATTTCGCCCGGTGGGTGAAACCGAATATGTGGACGCCGTTGCCGGTCCGGTTCAGGCGGGAGCTGGAGTTTGCGAAGTGGCGGCCGGCATTGTGGGTTTCGCTGACCTTTCCCTGGGTTCCGGCGTGCAGGCGGTACTCGACGCCCACCGGGGCGCCAGCAAGCGGTTCCGTGGTGTGCGCCACGCCAGTGCCTGGGCCGAAAGTGACCGGGTTCATAATGCACATACCAATCCACCTCCAGGGCTATTGGGAAATACGGTGTTCCGCCAGGGCCTCGCTTGCCTGGAGAGGCTGGGCCTTTCTTATGATGCATGGCTCTATCATCCGCAAATTCCCGAACTCACTGAGCTGGCACGGGAATTTCCTGACCTGAACATCGTGCTCAATCACATGGCGGGGCCACTGGGAATTGGCCCTTACGCCGGTAAGCGCGAAGAGGTTTTCGAGGCATGGAGACGCAGCATGTCGGAACTGGCTGAGTGCGAAAATGTTTCCGTTAAGCTGGGTGGGCTCACCATGTCAATGAGTGGGTTTGGCTGGCATAAGCGTGAAACCCCGCCCGGTTCTCGTGAACTGGCGGAGGTCATGGGCCCATATTATCGCTCATGTATTGAACAATTCGGCGTCCGGCGCTGCATGTTCGAAAGCAACTTTCCGGTTGACCGGGTTTCTTGTTCCTACACGGTGCAATGGAACGCTTTTAAACTTTTGACCAGGGAGTATTCGGATACCGAACGGTCAGCGCTTTTCCACGACACTGCAATCCGGATATACCGACTTGATAATTAAGGAGTCTCGCTTCCCTGCTCCCGCCTACGGCGGAAGGCGGCTGCGCTCGACTGCATAAAATGGACGCTCGGTACCTCTGGTACCGGTCAGGTAAGCCGCTTTTCTCCCAACTTTTGAATCAACTCCAGGCAAGTGCGTGCGAGATTTACCCGGTCCTCCAGGCTTACCATTACCGTGTTTGTTACTTCAGTGGCCAGGCCAAGCGCTTCAATACCGGGTCTGAGTGCGGAATCTTCCCTGTCGATTATGAAGCCGTTCAGGAAATCACAGTAGTATTCGGCCACCGCGGTTGCGGTATTGGGGATAGAAAGTTCTTGCATCATTTTGACTGTTGGTCCCTTGATCGCCGCTCCGCCCACCACCGGTGATACTGCAACTACAGGTGCGGGACAGGACCTTAGCAGATCACGCAATCCTGGCAGCGACAATACCGGGTCAATGCTAACGAACGGGTTTGAAGGGCACAGGATGACACCTGCCAGATCAGGGCTGCCCAGTTTCAAGCTGATATCAGGATTGAGCTGCGCCTGTTCGCACCCTTTGAAATCGAAGCCCGTGACTGTCGGCTTGCACCGTTCACGGACGAAATAGTGCTGAAAATCCATCGGCCCCTGTGTGGTGTAAACCCGGGTGCTCACCGGGTCGTCGCTCATGGGTAAAATGGTGTGATCAATCCCGAATGAGGCTGCAAATGCGGCGGTTACCTGGCTCAGTGTCTGGCCCTTGCTTAGCCGGTGGGTACGCTCAACGTTCATGGCCAGGTCCCGGTCCCCGAGGGAAAACCAGGAATCACCGCCAAGAGCGGTGAGCGCCTGCATGAACTGCCAGCTTTCGTCGCGGCGCCCCCAGCCTGTATCGGGGTTGCTCTCCCCTGCCAGGGTGTAGACCAGGGTATCAATGTCCGGAGAGACGTGTAGCCCCAGGTGCCGGAAGTCATCTCCGGTATTCACGGCCAGGGTCAATTCATCCCCATCCAAAATCTTGCACAGGCCAAGTGCGAGCTTGGCGCCGCCGACACCGCCTGTAATTGCAAGATAGTGAAGCCGGCTCATGTCAGAGAAACAGGTCTTCCGCGGCCGGACGGATAGAATCGCCTGCCACTTGATTGCTGTTTTGCCCCGGCAGGCCGCGTACCAGGGCCGCCGGTATACGCTCCGACGTCTCGCCCATCACCAACATCGCCGCGCTGGCAATTAAATCTGCCTGGTTGGTCATGGTTACCTTCAGTTCACGGCCAAATATGTCGATGTCTCCACGACGGTCGTCCAGAACCAACACGCCGGCGCTCCCAATCGCATAGCCCAGTGTGCCCAGACGCCAGGGCCGATTCATGCTGTCGCTCACGATAACGCCGGTTCTTATCCCGGTCCTCTGAGCCACTGCTGCTCTCAAGCGGAGTGCTGACCGATCCGGATCCTGCGGCAGCAGCAGGGCACTTTCGCCGTCTGCGTGATTTACGTTCGACTGATCAATACCCGCGTTGGCGCTGATAATGCCCAGGCGATGGCGAACGATGATCACTCCGGGCGCCTTGCGAATCACCTCGGTTGATTCACGTAATATCAGCTCAACCAGCCTCGGATCTTTATCTGTTTCGGATGCCAGGCTGATGGCTTTCTGCGAGGGATCAACATCCTTCAACAGAACGGTGCATCCCTCGGATTTGGAGACAATTTTCTGTGCAACCACCAGGATGTCGCCGTCCTTGATATGGTCGCCCATCTGCTCGACTGCATTACAGATCAATAAGGCGATATCATCCCCATCCTGCACCAGGGGCAGGCCGGCTATCGGAAGTATGTTCAGACCTGTCTGCATGTATTAATATTACCGATTAGAAAATCGGGAAATTCCCGGCAGCAATGATAACCATTTTTGCTCCTGCTGCCGTCATTTCTTTGATATCATCCTTCATCCTTGAACTAAGTTCAAAATACAGGCCAATCGTTAGATAGATCGTGTACACATGAAAGCAATCAATACCCACATGGATGGCAAATCCGACGCCGTGACAACAAAGACCACGCCGGGGGCGCTTGATGAATGCTCGAGCCAGGTGCTCGACCGCTATGGGCAGCTTCTGAAAGACAATGCTGATCCGAACGAGTGGGCATTCGCCTGGAGAACCGAACTGAATCGCGGCGGCTTTCCGGCCTACGAATTGCTTGCTGAAGAAGTCCTCAACAAAGGCAAGTGTGTAGGCTGCGCCGCCTGTGTTTCAATTTGTCCGGTTGACGTCTTCGATTACGTTGATGAATTACCCGTCGATACTCGAGCGGATGCCTGTGTCAATTGTGTATTGTGCGTTGAAGTCTGCCCGGTTTTGCGGCCGCCTGATAATGACATGCAGGAATTCATTGGCTTGCAGGAACCGTCGATTGATGAAGGCTATGGGCCCTATGCATACGGCCTGTATGCCAGGGCGACTGACCCGGACATCATTGCCCGCTGCCAGGATGGCGGAATTGTGTCGGCCATCATCCTGCACGGCATGGAAGGGGGGTCCCTGAAGGGAGCCATATTGGGCGATGTGTATCCCGACAATTCGCAAATCGGACGGCACAAACTGGCGAAAAATCGTGAAGACGTGTTGTCTTGTGCAGCGTCGAGGTATACCTATTCGCCCAACACCCTGGCGATGCAGGAAGCCATGCAGCAGAACTTCGGCCCGCTCGCGGTTGTAGGCGTGCCGTGCCAGGTTGACGGGGTGAGGTTGCAGCAGAATTCCAGCATCAACCTGCAGATAAGTAAATGGTATCGCGAGAACATTACACTTGTCTTCGGTCTTTTCTGTTCGGAAAGTTTTACCAATGAAAGCATCGAGAAGCTGGCTGAGATCATCGACGTCGATGCCGCCCGGATCGAGAACATCAATATCAAAGGCAAGGTAATCATCCGTCTGGAAGATAAGGAAGTTAAGACGGTCAGCCTGAAACGATACCGGGAGTGGGCGCGGCCTGCATGCCTGTATTGCCTGGACTACGGTGCCGAAAATTCAGACATTGGAGCGGGGGGAATTGGCCTGGATGGCTGGACCTACACTTTGATCCGGACGCGCCGCGGCCACGAAGCTTTCCAGGCTGCGCTTGCTGACGGTTGGCTGGAAACCCGGCCGCTCTCTGATGAGCCCAGGGGCGAATTCCTGATGAACAGACTCTCGGCGAACAAGAAAAAGAATCGTCCTTTGCCGGCACAAATGCCTACCCACGATGAACGTGAGGCCATGGGTAGTTTGTGTCCCAAGACTTTTTACACGACGGGCCCGGGAGCACCGGTCAGCGAAGAGGGGAATGAAAAATGAACCAGGTGGTGCACGACATCGGCTACCGGGTGGAACAGAACCAGTTGCAGGCAACTGTTCGCGACGACCTGACTTTCATGGTGGCGGGACAGGGCGGCGACGGATCCCTCACCATCATTGCACTACTGTCCAAGGTGTTGCTGAAACGCGGATACGATATTTACCGGACCAGCAATATTGCCTCAAGGATCAAGGGTGGCCATGCCGCGGCATTCATGCGCGCATCCACCGAGCCACGCAGTCATCTCGGAGACCGTATCGATGTCCTGGTTGCGTTTGATATCGAAGCCGTGCAAAAAGCCAGCGCGAGGCTGGCGCCATCCTGCGTTGTGATCTTCGACAGTTCCAGGGGGGATTTGCCGGACAAACTGCTGCCTGAATCGGCGTTGCTGATCCCGGTACCCTTCAGTCGGCTCGCGGTGCGAGACCTGCGTCGCGACCTGTTCAAGAACAGCCTCGGATTCGGCTTGATGGGGCGAATAATGGGCTTACCCGATGAGGAAGTAGAGAACTGCCTGCAAAACCATTTCAAGAAACTAACCGTTGAGCAAAACCAGCCCAATATGCGGGCACTGCGAGAAGGTCAGGCTTTCGCCGAGCGGGCTGGCATCAGCGCTGAAAAGTCAATTTTCGTCATGCCGCAGGTGGACAATCAACAGGATCGAATTTTCATTAGCGGAAATCACGCGACAGCTTTTGGATTCATGGCGGCCGGCGGGCGGTTTTTCGCCGGGTATCCGATCACGCCCGCGACCGATGTGATGGATTGGCTAGGCAAGCATTTTCCCAGTGTCGGTGGTGTCACCATGCAAGCCGAAGATGAGTTGGCGGCAGTCAACCTGGCAATTGGCGCTGCGCTTACCGGGGTGCGGGCGATGACGGCCTCATCCGGTCCCGGCATCGCCTTGATGCAGGAGAGTATCGGGCATTGCGGCTCTGCCGAAATCCCGATTGTTATCGTTGACTGCCAGCGTGCCGGCCCATCCACCGGAATGCCAACCAAGCCCGAGCAGAGTGATATCAACATGCTCACACGCGGCGGCAATGGCGATTACCCGCGCGTGGTTCTGGCGCCAGGAAATCCGCAAGAGTGTTTTTACTACAGCGCGCTGGCGACGAACCTGGCGCAAATGGCGCAATGCCCCGTGATCCTGGCATTGGATGCGGTCTGCCACGACAATTTTACTGTGCCGAGTTTTGACCTCGACCGGGTTGAGATAGAACCAGGCAAGCGTCTGGGCCCGGATGACCTCAAGGACATGGAGGAATACCGTCGCTACGAAATTACCGACGATGGCATTTCTCCCTGGGCTGTACCCGGCACAGCAGGTGCAATGAACCTGGTAACGGGGAATGAGCGCAATGAGTGGGGCAGGGTGAGCACCGAACCAGTTGTCCGGGTGGCAATGGTCGACAAGCGCAGCCGCAAGATTGAAACGATCAGGCCGCGTTTGCCGTTGGCCCATGAGTGGGGTGACGCTGATTCCAGCGTTGGTATCGTTTGTGTCGGGATTCTGCAGGGCGTGATCAGCGAAGCATTGGAGCGACTGCACGAGAAGGGCCTGCGCTATCATTGCCACCGTGTTCGCACGTTGTGGCCGGTGCTCGATGACACGATCGAATTCGTCAACGGCCACGACCGTGTTTACGTGATTGAACAAAGCGAGGGTGCGCAACTCGCTGCCCTGCTGAAAAGCGAAGGGGCACGAGCCGACAAAATCATCAGCATTCTGAAGTATGATGGGTTGCAGTTCATCACTGCAGAACTGGTGGACGCAGTATTGGAAAAGGAGCGTTTGTCATGATCCAGACGTATCAAAAGGCCAGGCCGATCTGGTGCGCAGGTTGCGGCCATTTTGGAGTCCAGGGCGCGATCCTGAATGCGATGACCGCGGCAGGTACTTCTTTGGATGAAACCCTGGTACTGGCTGGAATCGGTTGTTCCGGTACGGTCCAGAACAGCATTGGCGCCTATGGATACCATGCGATGCACGGCCGGGTCTTACCTACAGCCATTGGCGCGTCGCTGGCCAATCCCGAACTCACCATCATTGCCGCGGGTGGCGACGGCGACGGCTACGCTATTGGCGGCGGTCACTTGATGCATTCCCTGAAACGCAATCCCAATTTGTTGTATGTCGTCATGAACAATGGCGTTTATGGCCTGACCAAAGGGCAGGATTCCCCAACCCGGGAAATTCCCAGGGCTTCTCCGGACGAAGACCCGCTGGACGCCATGATGTTGGGACTTTCCATTCAAAGTACGACCTTTCTCGCCCGCGCCTCGACCACCCGCTCGGAGCAACTTCACAATTTGATGTTGCAAGGGCTCAACCATGCCCGTGCGGGCAGAGGTATGGCATTCATCGAAGTACTTTCTCCTTGCGTCACTTACAACGATACGTACCCGGACTGGATGACCAAATTTCACGATGTGGATGATGACCCCGAATACAGCAACGACCATCGTGGGCAGGCATTTTCCAGAATCCATGATTTGATACAAGAGTCGAAGATACCGATTGGTCTTATTTATCATGGCAAACACCCCAGCCTGCAGGAGTCGTTGCTGGAAGAAGTGGCGCCGATTCATTCCCTGGACAGGGAGAACTCCGGAAAAGCACGGCAATACATGGACGGGGTTCTGTCGGCATATTCGATTTGAGCGACAGGCGTCAAAAACCGATTACAGATGAGTCGCATTGGGCTCTGGTCCCGGTCAAGTCGTTGATCTGGACCAAGCAACGTTTGAAGACTTGCCTGGGTTCGGCGCGGGCAGGCCTGACCCTGGCGATGCTCAAGGATGTATTGACCGCTCTGGCCGGCAGCCAGGAATGCACACACATCGCTGTGGTGACCGCTGATCCTCAAGTCGTTGATATGGCCGCCGCCTGCGGGGCGCTGGTGATTGATGAGGTGACACCGGGGGGGATGAATGAAGCGATTGAACAGGGAGTTAATGCGATCAGGGACATCGGTGGGCTTCGCGTGGCGATTATTCCCGCTGATGTTCCCCTGATAACCAGCGCCGAAATTGACCGCGTGCTTCAGCAATTGCGGGATCAACGCCTGGCAAAAAGTGACCACATGACCGCAATTGTCCCGTCGAAGGACCAGGGTGGCACCAATCTGCTTTGTATTGAAACAGACCGTCGCATCAGCATGATGTACGGCCCTGACAGCTACCGGCGCCACAGTCGCTTATCAGTTGAACAGGGCATCCCCTGCGTTTCACTTCGTTCGCAGCCCATTGCGCTGGACATTGACGAAGAGGGGGATCTGGATGCATTCATCTCATTCTGTTTATCAAATCCGGCGTTTCAACACACCGAGACCTGGAAATTTCTGCAGGGTATAGGCTATGTAAACCCTGAATGCAAGGAAGAGAAAGTATATGGATATTAACAATCGGGCCCCTGTCTCAGCGGAGTATCGCTTCCCCGATGTGAGCGAGGTGCTGGAACTGAACGAAAAGCTCGGCCTGGCCGGCTTGTGTGAGCTTGCTTCTGAAATCCGGGACCAGGGGCACGGCAGCATCGTGACTTATTCCCGGAAAGTATTCCTTCCGCTGACCCGCTTATGCCGGGACTTCTGCCATTACTGCACGTTCGCCACCACCCCAAAACATCTCCCGGCAGCCTACCTTTCGGCAGATGCCGCGGTATCCATCGCCCGGCAGGGCCTGGCAATGGGTTGCAAAGAAGCCTTGTTCACGCTTGGCGAGAAACCCGAGCTGCGTCACGCTGCGGCCCGCCGCGCGCTGGATGAAATGGGCTTTGGGACGACCTTGAAATATGTCGCTCATGTTGCTGAGCGGGTGCTGAAGGAAACCGGTCTGTTGCCGCATATCAATGCGGGCTGCATGACGCCGGAAGAAATCGATATGTTACGGCCGTTTTCCGCCTCAATGGGTATCATGCTGGAAAATGTTTCCGAGCGATTGTGTGACAAAGGCAACGTCCATTACGGTTCTCCCGACAAGAGCCCTGCGGTTCGATTGCAGACCATTAGCGATGCAGGAAGGGCGAAAGTTCCGTTCACAACAGGGATCCTGATCGGGATTGGTGAGACGGTGCAGGAGCGTCTGGATTCGCTGTTGGCCATCAGGGAATTGCACCGGAAACATGGACACATTCAGGAAGTAATCATCCAGAACTTTGTACCCAAGGCTGATACCAAGATGGCTGCCGTGTCTCCGCCGGGAAATGACGAATTGCTTGGGACGGTTGCCATGGCCAGGATTATTTTCGGGCCCGACATGAGTATCCAGGCGCCACCCAACCTGAACCCGGGGAAACTTGAAGCACTGGTCGGCGCGGGGATTAACGACTGGGGAGGCGTTTCGCCATTAACTCCCGATCACGTCAACCCGGAATCGCCCTGGCCGCAACTTGAAACGCTGGGTTTGGAAACCGCAGCAGCCGGTAAATTGCTGCAGGAACGGCTCACGATTTATCCAGCCTATTGTTTCAACCACGACAAGTGGCTGGACAGCGGTATGGTGGGCCCGGTTCTGAAATTATCTGACGGCGCCGGTCTGGCTCGCGAAAATGACTGGTTGAGTGGCCAGTCGGTGGAAATACCTGGAGGCTTTACAGTTAGCCGATCTACCTCCCAGGCTGATTTTAATCGCGGTTTGGAATCAAAAAAGACCGGCGCAATCCTGGATCATGCGTTGGCCGGAGATCATGCCTTCAACGTTGCTGAAATCAGCCACTTGTTTAGCGCCAGGGGTGATGATTTCGTGGCGGTCTGCGAGGCTGCGGACCAACTGCGGAAATCGATCTGTGGTGAAACGGTTAGTTACGTCATTAATCGAAATATCAACTACACGAATATTTGCACCTTTCGCTGCAAGTTCTGCGCTTTTGCCAAGGGCAAGAAAAATACAGAGGCAAGCGATGCCCCGTATCTGAAAGGTCCGCAGGAGGTTGCCCGTTTAGCCGGGGAAGCCTGGCAGCGTGGGGCAACCGAGGTGTGCCTGCAAGGGGGTATTCATCCTGAATTTACCGGTCAGACCTACATCGACATTTGCGCCGCGGTTAAATTGGCGGTCCCGAAAATACACATCCACGCTTTCTCACCACTGGAGGTGACTCATGGCGCGGAATCGCTGGGTCTTTCAGTCATTGAGTTTTTGGGCGAACTGAAAAAAGTTGGCCTTAAAACCCTTCCGGGCACTGCGGCGGAAATTCTCAGTGACGATGTCCGGGATATTATCTGCCCGGACAAGTTAAACACCCGGGAATGGCTGGACGTGATCGCTGCGGCTCACGGCCTGGGCCTGTCAACCACTGCGACCATCATGTTCGGGCATGTTGATAGATATCATCACTGGGCGGTCCACTTGCTTCGAATCCTTGAGTTGCAGCGCCGTTCCGGTGGCATCACCGAATTTGTACCACTTTCGTTCGTGGCCGATGAGGCGCCTATCTACCGGCGCGGGCAGTCCCGCCGCGGGCCGACCTTGCGCGAGTCTGTGCTGATGCACGCGGTTTCCAGACTGGTGTTATCACCCGATATTCCGAACATCCAGACGTCCTGGGTAAAAATGGGATTGAAGGGTGCCAGCCTGTGTTTGCAGGCAGGTGCTAATGACATTGGTGGAACCTTGATGAATGAAAGCATTACCCGGGCGGCAGGCGCAAAACACGGACAGGAAATGACGGCGGAAACGCTGGAAAAAGTCATCGAGTCCCTTAATCGCAGGCCGTATCAGCGCAACACAATTTATGACCCCGTTGCATCCCATGAACAGCAACTAATCGGCAACGCCTATACCGATTTTTACGGTAATCCGGTTCGTGATCAGTCTTTTCCGATGTTTACTGAATCGTCAGCGCGTTATCCAGCATCAGTTCGGCGCCATTCATGAAGCGTGATTCATCGCTGGCCAGGTAAAGCACCAGGTTTGCAACGTCCTGAGCCCGCCCTATTCCGACCGGGTTGGCGGGGTCGTGTTTGTCCGGATCCGGTGGCTCCATCCCCAGTTCTGCAAATGTATTTCGCACCATGGGTGTGTCGATGGCGCCTGCGTGGATGGAATTGCAGCGTATGTTGTAGCCATTCATCTGGCAATGCACTGCAATCGACTTGGTCATGCTTCGGACGGCCCCTTTTGCAGCGGAGTAAGCAAAATATATCGGGAAGCCAAGGTGGGAAGCTACCGATGACATGTTGATGATGGACCCACCCCCCCGTAGTTTCATTGCCGGTATGGCTGTCCGGCAGCCCAGAAATACGCCTTCGCTCATTACTGAATTGGCCAGGCGAAATTGCTCTAGGGTGGTGTCTTCAGGCGTAGCAATAAAAGCGATTCCGGCATTATTGACAAGTACATCCAGGCCGCCAAATTCGTCTACGACTGCTGCCATTATTTCTTCCCAGCGATTTTCATCCGAAACGTCATGGTGAAAGAACCGGGTCTGTTGGCCTGTTGATTCACTGATGGTTTCGGCAAGGGCCTGACCTTCCTCATCGATGTCAGTAAGGATTACCGTGGCGCCTTCCTCAGCCAGTCTCAGGGCATCGGCTTTCCCCAGGCCCGAAGCTGCTCCAGTTATCAAAGCGATTTTTCCAGACATGCGTGGCATTGAGTTTCTCCGGGATGAAATCAGTCTTGCATATTAACAAGCAGTATGGCTTGTTTCAAACAGGTCTGACTTTTTTTCTTTCACAATAATGTACACTGAGCGAGACCCAACGCCCAGCGTCAAATAAATGAAAACAGGAAAGCCGAATCAGTGGCAGTAAAACAACCCGGAGGCCCCGGCGAATCCGGTTGGCAGGCCCGCAAAAGCGCGACCACACGTAAACAGATCATCAGTGCGGCCATTCGCTGCATCGTGGAATCGAGTTATTCGAAGACCACAATGTTGAAGATTTCCGAAAAGGCTGGATTATCGCGGGGTGCCACATTGCATCATTTTCCTTCCAAAATGGACATCATCAGGGCGGCTGTCGACTATATTCACGATAAGCGTATCCAGGCATTTCGCCGTTCCATCAAGGAGATTCCGCAAGGCGCGGACATGGCCCGGCTTGCTGTGGAGGCCTACTCTGCTGACTTGAATCATCCGATTTACGTAGCCCTGTTTGAGCTCTCGGTTGCCGCCCGCACCAACGATGAACTCAGGGGGATTTTGCATCCGGCGCAGTTAGCCTTCGATCGCGAGTGGTATGAAACGGCATGGGCCCTGTTTCCTGAATGGCACTCAGACCGCCAGGCGTTTGACCTGGCTTTGAACCTCAGCCAAAAGCTCATTGAGGGGATGGCAATCAGTAATTTCACGCATGCCCGCCAGTACGATAAGGCTCAATTGCTTGATTACCTGGAGTCGAAAGTCACGGAACTCAGACCTTCCGGGAAAAATTCATAAGCAAGAAACCCCAAAGCCAGGGCGCTTGAGGTTTTTCATCGCGATGCACCCTATACTTGTATTAATAATCGAACGGAAGGGTCAGGTCAGTGGGGCTGTATTTTGTCCAAAATCTGTATCGTAAGAGAAAGCGATATTTCAGGCATGCCTTGGCCGTTTTACGATACAGCAGTGTCTATAAATTATGGAATCTCGTCCGGGTAGAGTGGGAGCAGTTCAGGGAGAAGGAAATCGTCTCCGGGCTGCCCTATATCGTCGTGCTGGACCCGACCAACGTCTGTAACCTGAAGTGCCCGATTTGTCCCACCACACGTGGCGAGTTACTACAATCCGCGGGGCGTATCTCTGTGCAGGACTTCCGAGCGTTTGTGGATCGCATTGCAGCACAAACCTATCGCCTCATTCTCTACAATTGGGGAGAGCCATTTCTGCATCGGCAGATAATTAAAATGATTGGCTATGCTCACCAGAAAAAGATGAGTACGTCGATCAGCTCAAACCTGAATTTACTACCCAGGGAAGGGGCTGAGGCGCTCGTTTTGTCCGGTTTGGACGACCTCATTGTGTCATGTGACGGTTTGTCACAGGAAACCTATGAGCGATACCGGGTAGGTGGTGAGCTGGAAAAGCTCGTGGCTAACATGGATGCGATCAGCGCGGCCAAGAAAAAATTGGGGCGCTCCAACCCCAACATCGAGTTTCAGTTTTTAGTGTTCGAGCACAATGAACATGAAGTTGAGAGGGTGCACGAATTTGCAACGCAACATGGTGCAAATACCGTCAGGCTGGAAAAACCTGCGATCGACCTCAGTCTTCCCGATGTAAGACCAGCTGTGAATCCAGCTTACGCCAGGCCGGAATACCATAAACTCCAGGTCCCTGATCCTGTTCCTGTGCAAAACAAAGATAGTGCTGAGATACTTTCAAACGGTGCTGAATCGAGGGAGTCTGATGCGGGCCGCAGTCAAGACCCTGTTGGGTCCAGTCAGCTGTCTCCCATTCCGTGTTACTGGCCGTGGCGGGTTCTGACGGTCAGTTGGAACGGTGAAATTGATCCGTGCTGTTACAACAATCAACTGGGAAGTTTTGGCAATATTTTTGGTCAGCCGCTTATCGATGTGATCAATAATGAGAAATTTGTTTACGCCCGGCGAAGAATTGTGGGTAAGGCCTCCGATGCTGGATACGACGACGTCATATGTAAGACTTGCAAAGGCTATACCATTTGAGGACCCCGCAAAATTGTATCCAGCCCCCGTTTTAGTTTTCAGCGCTCCAGAGTCACCGGTGCACTGAATCCGTCAGGAAGCAACAGCCGGTAATTTCGGTTGCCGAGGAGTTTTTGCTGTTCGTTCTCAATTCGCTGTCCCACTACCTTGATCCCGCTTAGGCTGCCAAGCAGATTACGAAGGTATGCCGGAAAACCCAGCACATAAAGTATGCTGATAAAACGATTGATACTGAGCGCGAAAGGAATCCCGAGTGTGTCGATCAGAAAACTCAATCCTTCCAATACAGCAAAGCCAATGGCTGCGTAGAGAACGACTGACTGAACCACTTCCCTTTGAATCAGTTGCCTGGCAAAACCGGGTTTCTTATCTGTCATCAAATCGCAGGCCCTTTTGGTTCTTCAGGCAGTATAGACCATACGCCGACGACGACACTTTCAGGCCCTGGCCGGCCGACCCGAAGAGTGGTGTTAATTGCAAACTGTAATGCAGTATTTTCCTGTTCAATTGACACAAGTCAAATACAAATGAGAATCGTTTGCATTTAAGGATCGTTCTCATTAAACTCTCCGCAATTAGAAATTATAAATGTGGGAGACTCCAATGAGGTTTGTCTTGATGTCGGCCCTTTTGACAGTGGCTGCTACTGGATTCGCCGCCGATCCTGAGACGCAGGACATGCGCTCTGTGATCAGGGAACAACAACAAATGATAGAGCTGCTGCAGCAACAACTGGATGCCACGCAGCAGTCGCTGGAATCCCTGAGAGTACAGGTGGAAAAAAACGCCCTGGCCAGTGAAGAGGCCAATGCAAAAGCGGAAATTCTCGCTGAAAACATCGAAAGCGGTCCGCTAGCCGCGGAACCAGCCACCCGCATTGGCGGCTACGGCGAACTGCATTTGAATATGCTCGAAAACCAGCTCACAGGGGAGGAAAGCAATGTTCTTGATCTCCATCGCTTCGTGCTGTTTTTCGGGCATGAATTCAACGACCGAACGCGCTTCTACAGTGAGCTGGAAGTGGAGCATGGTGTTTCCGGCGGCGACGCGCCGGGTGAGGTTGAATTGGAACAGGCTTATGTCGAGTACGACTGGGCTAACAAGCAAAGCCTGCGGGCCGGGGTGTTCCTGGTGCCTGTGGGTATCCTGAATGAAACTCACGAGCCACCCACATTTTATGGTGTCGAGCGCAACCCGGTTGAGAAGAACATCATCCCGTCTACCTGGTGGGAGGGCGGCTTGTCCTTCAACGGTGGATTCGCTGACGCCATGCGCTACGATTTTGCCTTGCACTCCGGGCTTTTTACGAGTGCCGAGGATAAATACGCCATTCGCGCCGGACGGCAAAAAGTGGCCAAGGCCAAGTTCGATTCCCAGGCTTACACCGGTCGCCTACGCTGGCTGGGTGTACCCGGCCTGGAATTATCGGCCAGTGTGCAGTACCAGGACGACATCACCCAGGACACCGATCCGCTGGCCGGCAGTGCCTGGCTGTATACAGGCCACCTGACCTGGCAACATCAAAAATTCGGGCTGCGCGCACTTTATGCCCACTGGTCACTTGACGGCGAAGGGCCTGAAGCGATTGGTGCAGATCGTCAGGATGGCTGGTATGTCGAACCCAGTTGGCGTTTTAACGAGCAATGGGGTGTCTTCGCCCGCTATAACCGCTGGGACAATCTCGCCGGCAGTTCAGCCGACACGCAATACGCCCAATGGGATCTTGGTGTCAATTTCTGGCTGCATCCCCAAGTCGTTTTCAAACTTGATTACCAGGATCAGGATGCCCCTGATGGAAGCAAGGAGCTGGATGGCTGGAACCTGGGTGTGGGGTACCAATTCTGACTATGCTGCTGTTTTCCTCGAGAAAATCTCTCCCGATCTGGCTGATCTGCCTCTTCAGCCAGATCGCTAGCGCGGCGGAAACGGTTTACCAGAGTCCGGATGAGTTCCTGGCCGAGAGCCTGCCCGGTTGTCAGCACAAAGCTCTCTGGCTGAAAAGTGAAGTCAAGTCGCAGATAAAGCAGTTAATCGGGCACCCCTTCCCGGGTTTCCGTGTTCGATATTGTCTGAAGGACGGGAAAACCGCCTGGATTCTTGATGAAATTGGCAAAACGGAACCCATTACCAGCGGGATCATCGTGGAACAGGGGCAAGTGGAGCAGGTTCGGGTGCTGGTGTTCCGGGAAAGCCGTGGGTCCGAGGTCCATCGCAGTGCCTTCACCCGCCAGTACAAGAGCGCTGTGCTGGATGGCGAAAACAGGCTCGACCGTCACATCGACGGTATCACCGGCGCCACTCTCTCGGTCTCTGCCCTGAATCGCCAGGTAAAGCTGGCCCTGCTGCTCGACCGGATTACGCGGGAGGCCGGCGATGACGGTTGACAAGGCCAGGCGCAGGAAAGCCGTGGCGCGCTGGCACCGGCGCTTCGCTCTGTTCCTCTCACTCTGGCTGCTTGTGCTGGCGGCCAGCGGCGTGCTGATTAACCATGCTCACGACTGGGGGCTCGACCACAAACGCTTATCTGCGCCCCTCCAGCGATGGCTGTATGGAATCGAAATCAGTGACAAGGATTTTTGCGACAGGGCCATAACCGCGGATCTGGATTGTTCCGAAATATTTGCTCACCTGCCGCTACCCATGGGTGCGCTGTTGCTGGGTAAGGACTACCTGTTCCTCCTGGATCAATCCGGGCAAGTGGTCGAGAAGTTGGCCGTGGGCCAATTTGGCCTCGGCAGTTTGCAGGCGGGTTTTCGCGACAGCTCTCGAATTTACTTGCGCGATATGCATAAAACAGTTCTTACCGACGCCGATCTGATCGACCACGTGGAACTGGATTCGCAGGCAGCAGGAGCATTAAGTGGCCGTAACTGGCAGGAAGTTGGCCAAGCCACAGAAAACATCACATGGGAGCGGTTCCTGCTGGACATGCACGCTGCGCGCTTTCTCGGTCCACTGGCGAAAATATTCACCGACCTGGTGGCCGGGCTAATCCTCGTAATGGCCGTGTCCGGCATCTGGCTTTACCGGCTCAAGCGCAACGGCAACGGGAATGGCCAATATGACAAAGACCCATAGTGTTTAACCAGGAACCCGGAGAAGTTTTGTTGACCTATATCTTCACGCAAGTGGTTTTTGCGGGTATCCTCACGTTTTACTATTATTCAATCGAAGCAACTCAAGCTGTAAACGGCAAAATATTCGGAGATTTCTCATGAGAATCGGTGTACCGAGGGAGATATATGCGGGCGAAAAGCGCGTTGCCACAACCCCTGATGTGGCCGCCCAGTTAATCAAGTTGGGCTTTGATGTGGCGGTAGAGTCCAATGCGGGCGCCGCTGCAAATTTTTCTGACAAGGCCTATGAAGCAGCGGGTTGTACCATCACCGCTAACACTGATGAGATCTGGGCTGAAGCTGACATTATTCTCAAGGTACGCGGCCCGGAAGGCGAAGAAGCAGCGCGCCTGAGATCGGGCCAGACGCTGATCAGCTTCCTGTGGCCGGCGCAGAACCCGGAGCTTCTCAAGCAACTCACCGAGTGCGGCGTGACAGCCATGGCAATGGACAGCGTTCCACGCATCTCACGCGCCCAGAAAGTAGACGCACTTAGTTCCATGGCGAACATTGCCGGCTACCGGGCCGTGGTGGAAGCCGCTCAACACTTCGGACGTTTTTTCACCGGCCAGATTACTGCTGCCGGCAAGGTGCCGCCCGCTAAAGTGCTGGTCATCGGTGCTGGCGTTGCCGGGCTGGCAGCTATTGGCGCCGCCAATGCGATGGGGGCGATTGTCCGTTCCTTCGACACCCGCCCCGAAGTCAAGGAGCAGATCGAGAGCATGGACGCCGAGTTCCTGATGCTGGATTTTGAAGACGAAGACGGCTCCGGAGAGGGCGGCTATGCCAAGGTCATGAGCGATGAGTTCATCAAGGCTGAAATGGCGCTGTTTGCCGAGCAGGCCAAGGATGTGGATATCATTATCACCACCGCACTGATTCCGGGCCGGCCGGCACCCCGGCTGATAACGGCGCAGATGGTTGAGTCGATGAAGGGCGGCAGTGTCATCGTCGATCTTGCCGCCGAACAGGGGGGCAACTGCGAGCTGACCGAACCCGGCCAGGTAGTGGTTAACAACGGCGTAACAATCATTGGTTACACGGATATGCCAAGCAGGCTGGCCGCGCAATCCAGCCAGTTGTATGCAACCAATCTGCGTCACCTGCTGACCGACCTGACCCCTGAAAAAGACGGTCAGATCGTGGTCGACATGGAGGACGAAGTATTCCGCGGCGCAACCGTTTGCAAGGATGGTGAAACGACCTGGCCGCCACCGGCACCGACACTTTCCGCGGCACCGCCAAAGGCGAAGCCGGCACCAGTGCCGGTCGTCAAGGAAGTCAAGGAGCCATCTGTTATGGGTCCAATAATCGGCATGGTAGTTGCCGGTCTTGGCCTGCTGGCCCTTGGCGCTGTCGCGCCAGCTTCATTCATGGCGCACTTCACGGTGTTTGTACTTGCCTGTTTTGTCGGCTACATGGTGATCTGGAACGTATCAGCTGCTTTGCACACACCGTTGATGAGCGTTACCAACGCGATATCCAGCATCATCATTCTCTGTGCTTTGATACAAATCAGTTCCGACAACGAAGTAATCAAGTGGATCGCAATCGGAACTGCGGGAATAGCCAGTATCAACATCGTGGGTGGTTTCGCTGTCACCCGTCGCATGCTTGAAATGTTCAGGAAGTGAGGCTGTCATGATTACGAATACTGGAATTATTGCGATGTCGTATGTCATTGCGACCATCCTTTTCATCCTCGCCCTCGGTGGGCTTTCCAACCAGGAAACAGCCAGGCGGGGTAACTGGTACGGCATCACCGGCATGGTGATCGCTCTGATCGCAACGGTGATGGGTGTCGTCACACAGCATTTCGAGCTCCTATTGGGGGCGCTGGTTATCGGAGGCACGATCGGGCTCATCGCGGCGCGCCGCGTCCAGATGACCCAGATGCCGGAACTCGTCGCTATTCTGCACAGCCTGGTGGGCGCTGCGGCAGTGGCTGTCGGATTCGCCAACTTTATGGACCCGGAAAGGCTTTCGCATTACCTGGGCGTTGAATTGACCATCCACGATATCGAGACCTATCTCGGTGTGCTGATCGGCGCCGTGACTTTTTCGGGTTCCGTGATTGCTTTTGGAAAATTGTCGGGTCGTATCGGCGGTAAACCGCTGACCTTACCAGGCCGGCATTGGTTTAACCTTGGCTTGCTGTTGGCCGCGATCTGGTTTGGATACCAGTTCGTGCTGCAGTCTGCGGCAGGCGGTGGTATGCAAGAGCTCATCATCTTGAGCGTCATCGCCCTGGTGTTTGGTATTCACATGGTGATGGCAATCGGCGGCGCTGACATGCCGGTGGTCGTTTCCATGCTCAACAGTTACTCGGGCTGGGCAGCTGCAGCAACCGGTTTCATGCTGGGCAATGATCTGCTCATCGTAACCGGTGCCCTGGTTGGTTCCAGCGGCGCCATCCTGAGTTACATCATGTGCCGCGCAATGAATCGCAAGTTCCTCGCCGTGATCGCCGGTGGTTTTGGCACCAGTGGAGGCACCGTAGTCTCGACTGGTGAGGATCAGGGCGAGGTCATACAGATTTTGCCCGAAGAAACAGCAGAAATACTGTCCGATGCCAAAGAGGTGATGATCATTCCCGGCTATGGCATGGCGGTTGCGCAAGCACAGCATATCGTCCATGAAATCACCCAGACACTGCGCGAAAAGGGCGTCAATGTCCGCTTTGGCATTCACCCGGTTGCCGGAAGAATGCCGGGCCACATGAACGTGTTGCTGGCCGAGGCCAAAGTGCCCTACGACATCGTTTACGAGATGGACGAAGTCAACGAAGACTTTCCGAACATCGACGTTTCGGTTGTCATTGGTGCAAACGATATCGTCAATCCTTCGGCGCTGACCGACCCTGACGGGCCGATTGGTGGCATGCCGGTGCTCGAGTGCTGGAAAGGAAAAGTTACAATCGTACTCAAACGCAGCATGGCGACCGGTTATGCCGGCGTACAAAACCCGTTGTTCTTCGAGGACAACACGCGAATGCTGTTTGGCGATGCCAAAGATACCCTCGATGCGGTGTTCAAGTCGCTTTAGCAGGAAGGGGTTTTTTTTTAGAGATTAAAAACGCCCAATCCCCTGCGCTGCAACCAGTTTTTTTCAGACCATACCGGGCCAATATCGGAAACGTGCAGAGTGAAGGCGTGACGTGAGGTGCTGGATTGGTTTTGCGAGCTGTAATGGGGCATGTGGTCGTTGAACAGCACCATGCTGCCGGCAGGCACCTCCAGCGCCACCGCTTTTTCAACAACCCAGGGAGTGGTATCCAGTTCATGGAGTTCGCCTTCACGGCTTTCCCAATTGACCTGGTAGATTTCCCGTAAAGGAGAGCGGTGCTGACCGGGTTGCATCCACAGGCAGCCGTTATCCTGTGTTGCATCTTCAATGGCTATCCATACACCCGTAACTGCGGCCGGTTCAGTGACCAGGTAGCTGGCATCCTGGTGCCAGCGCACTTCTCCGCCGATCGAAGGTTGCTTGAAAATGTACATGGTCTGCCACAACCGGGGTGCCTGGATGCCGATATCACGCAGGACTTCACCGATAATGGGCAGCCGGCAAAACCCGGTGAATCCCGGTACCAGGTCGTGCATGGCATGACCGATCTTGTTGATCGCCAGTTCTTTGGGGCGGATCAGGTCTCCCGCTTCGTTCAGCGCGCCTTCTTCAAGAAAGCAGTGCACGGCCTCTGCCGAGTCAAAAAAGTAATCGTCCCGGCCGGCATCGCGATCATTGGTCTGGAAAACGGTACGGTGCTGATCGATGTCGAAGTCGTTAACGATTTCGAGAGCAGATTGTTTAAGGCCGGCGATTTGTTGGGTTGAAAAGACATTTTCCAGCGCCAGGAAACCCTGTTGGTGAAATTGCCTGACCTGATCGGGACTCAGCATTTTTTGATTGTACCTTCCCTTTGATCACTCATGACTAAGCTGATGCAGGTTGGCGCCTGGTCCCTGTGTGGCCTACTGCTCCAGCAAGGGCTTGACGAAATTCTCTTCAACGGCTTTTTGCAACACTTCCGGTGGCAATAAGCCCTGGGTCAACACGAAGTCATGAAAATCCAGCTGTTTGAACTTGTCTTTCAGACGCAGTTCAGTCTGGGCGCGTAATGACTGCATGTTTTCATAGCCGTAATAATAGGCTGTTGCCTGCCCCGGCATTTGGAATGTGTATCGGTCAATTTCCGTTTGTGCGATTTCATCGCCCAGCACGACTTCTTCTATCAGGATGCGTTTGGCCTCCTGTGCACTGATCAGGTTCAGGTTCAACATTGGGTCGAGCCAGATTCGTGCTGCACGATGCAGGCGGTACTGCAGGGAGATCAACTGTCCCTCCAGCGGCATATAGGGTTTGGATATGGCCTCGGCATACAGCGCCCAGCCTTCAATATTGGCTGTGTTGAAGGCAAACAAGGCCCGCGCCGTGGAGACGCCGCCACGCAACATGCTGGTGAACTGCATTTCGTGGCCCGGGCGTGCCTCGTGTGCAGACAAGGTCCACATCATCGCCGGAAAAGCATAATCGCTGGCCGGCCAAACGCCGTTTTCGTCCGGGCTGATGGTGGGCACGATAAACTCGGGGAATTCGCCGGTATTGCCTACCAGGCGTGGAATATCGAGGTGTGCCGAGGGGGTTTGCGCCGTTTCGGCCGGCGTGGCCATGCGCATGCGCGCCGGTTCATCCGGCAGCGATGCCAGCTTCTCACGTTTAATGATCAGGTCAAGTTCTGCCATGATTTCCCGGTACCGCGCCAGCAACTGGTCTCCATGCACCTGGTCTTTCTTCAGGAGCATGATGACTTCACGATAGTCGCTGCTATCAAATCCTTCCTGAGCCGCCACCAGTGGCGCCAGTGCCATCATTTCGTTGCGGATGTTCATAAAGGCAACCTGGCCAGTTTTCATTAACGCCTCCGGGGAGTCGTCAACGCCGAAGTTTTTGAGTTGCAATTCATACAACTCGCGAGGCAGGGCGGCAGCGCTGCGTGTATTGGGTAAAATGGTTTCCGCCACCCAGGCGTTGTAGGCAGTCAACTGCTCGGACAACAAGGCGAGGTCTTCCTCGTAGCCTTCCAGTTCGGTTGCACCGAACACGTCGTCCAGGCCTTCAACCATGATCGGCGCCCGTTCCAGGTCCTGTTCAACTTCCCCCCTGAAAGGTTTGATCAGCCCGGGTATTTCCATACGTTCGGTCAAACGGACCTTGGCAAGTTCCGGCAATGCTTCATAGCCTTCCGCCTGACCGGTGTATTTTTTCAATCGCACCAGGGCTGCTTTTTGCCGCTCCAGTGGAACCTGTTTGTCCAACAATCCTTTGAATCCGGCAAAAATCAAGCCGGTCAGGTTGCCGTAGGGCAGAACGCGCTCGTAATTGATCCGGCTCGATTCCATTTGGTCGCGTACGGACTTCAGCATGATTTCAATGTCCTGGGCTACGCGCGGATCTTCTTCTTTCGCCAGCATTTCGTTCAGGTAGGCGATGTTCTGCTCGGAAACGGCAATCTGCCGTTCAAACAGGTTCTCCCGCAGGTCGAAAATCTCTTCATCGTAGCCGCTGACTCCCGTCTGGCCGGAGAACTCAGGAGCAAACCGGGCCGTAGACTCCAGCAACTTGTACGCGATTTCGTTAGAGCGTTCCACCCATTCCGGGGTGAGGTTGGATGCGCCCTGTGCCTGTACCAGGGAGGTCATCAAGGTGATGCAGATTGAGAGACAAATCAGGGATGCTTTATTAAACCGGGAGTGTTGCATGCGGGTTCCTCGGTGGAAGTTGCCGACAGGCTACATCACCGGGGAAGGCATGGCATGGGTGATTGGTCATAGAGAAAGGCTAAAAACGAATCCGGGCCACCTTAACCTGCGAATCTCCGGTGACATCGGTACAGGTCATATAAACATGTTCAACTGCACTGGAGATCACTGGGAAACCACTGCGGCGCGAAGCCTGGCCCTCAGCCACCTGGACCCGGTCCAGCAACTGGCCGTCTGCATCATACAAGCCCAACATCAACTGCGCCGAATCACCCCGGGTATCCATCCAGCTCAAGGCAAGCTTGCCGGAAGCCAGGAAACTTGCCCCAACACGGCCGTTGGTGGTCTCACTGGCGACCATCACGGGCGCTGAAAACGTAGCACCACTGTCGTTGGATAAGGCCAGTTTCACTTCGGGCGAATCATCCTTCGCCGAAAACCAGACTACGGCCAGCTGCTCACCCCGGGCCGCCACTGCAGGGCCGTTCACCGGGCAACCCGCTATTTTCCAATCATCCTGGTAAACCGCCACGGGTTCAGACCAGTGGCCATCGATCAAACGCGTGATGTAGATGTCCCTCATTTCTTCTTCGGACCGGTCCCGGTAGACAACAACCGGTCCGGAAGCAGCCAGCGCCGCACTGGTTTGGCAGCAATCACAGGCGCGTGCGTCCAATTGCCAGTCGTTTAAAGTGTTGCCGTCGCGATCAAAAATACCGGCCCGCACCGTCATCGCGCCGCCCACGCTGTTCACATCATGGCCTGCCTCAGTTCCCTCTTCACCCGCACCCATACGGGTATTACGGCCATCCAGCCAGGTGATAAAAGTCCTGCCCTCACTCATCGGCAACATGCTGACAAAACCATGCTCGGCGCTTACACCATCCTTGTGCACGGTGATTGCCTCGCCCCAACTTTGGCTGGCTGCATCGTAAAAAGCAGCATTCACATCATAATCATAAGTTCCCTGAGCACTTCTGCGCAGCCAATGCGCCGCCATCGCATCCTCGTTCACCACCAGTGACGGAAAATCAGCCCAGTTGATAAACCAGTCATCACCCCGGGTGATCTCCTGCGGCGCTTGCCAGGTGCCTTCCAGCAACTTTGAATAGGACAAAGCACTCATTTCATCCTGCCGCGAAACCCACGACAGGTAAACGTCGCCGTTTGCACCGGTCACCAGGCGTGACAAACTGCTATCACCCTCAACAGGGATCGACATCATGGAAACTTCAGCATCAATCGAGTCGATCAAATTCAATTGGGCAAGCTGTGTCACCAGTTCCAACCTGGTCTGCTCGCCAATCAATTTGGCCACCACCTGATTGTCAGGTGACAAAATATAGGTAGTCGGTAGCACACTCGGAGATTTCAGTTGCAAATCATTGACTGCATCCATGGTCAAAATCGGGAATTTGATGCCCATGCGTTCCGCAATAACGATCGTCTCGCTACGGGGATCCTCATCAAAATTGATCCCGACCACGGTTACGTTGGACCCGGACGAAGCAAATTGCGTATTGAGTTCATTCAAAACCGGGATCTCGCGCCGGCAGGGAACGCACCACTCCGACCAGTAGTTGACAATTCGCCACTTCTGAACCGTTTCAGGCGCCTCGTGCAACTGCAGTTCATTAGCGCGCAATCCCGAAATAAACGGGGCAATAATCAGTATTGCGCAAAAAAATTTTTTCAATTGAAATCCTGAGCCTGGGTGGGTCGCTTATTATTAACAGTTTGCTGGCTGAGGCGCAATTATTCAAATGAAGTCCCATATAACAGGAATCCTCACTCGCAGATTGCTCGACAGTACGCCATCCGCGGCAGGGCCATTTTAGGCGTATGATCCTACATTCGAGTCACCACTAACGACCTTCAGGTCCAAGGAGGACACATGACAGTATGTCCGGTTGCAATCGCCGTCGGTTGCCAGAAATGCGCCATTTTCAAGATATGTCCTGCCAAGTCGATTATCGGCGACTACAAGAAAGAAACTGATTCCACTTCAGCTGAGCCTGACAAGAGCAAACCATCAGATAACTGAATGCTGGTATCCGGGCTGACCATTATCCGCAATGGTGTTCGGCTGAACTACCCGTTCATCGAAGCGATTCGTTCGGCCTTGTCCATTTGCGATGAATACATCGTGGTTGCGGGCGACAGCGATGACGACACCCTGGAGTATCTGGCCGCGCTGGGTGATGACCGCGTGCGGGTCATTCACACGCAGTGGTCACCCCTGGTCAAACCGGCAAAACACTTGCTGGCACAGCAGACAAACATTGGTTTGGGTTTTTGTCGTGGCCGCTGGTGCCTCTGCCTGCAGGGCAATGAAATTCTTCACGAAAAAGACCTGCCCCATTTGCGTCAGCTGATGGAGACCCACGCAGATAATGATTCCATTGAAGCCATGCTGGTCGAACGCCTGACTTTCTGGTCAGACTACGATCACTACATCCCGGTCTATCCCCGGCGATTCAAGTACACAGCCCGCATTATTCGTCCGAATATCGGCACCTACTCCATTCGGGATGGAATGAGTTTTGCTGTTTTCGATGGCTTTTCCACGCATGGCCGGTATCCGAAGTCCATCGACACTGGCGCCGATCTCTATCGTTATGATTACGTGCACACAGTTGAGCAGCAGGCACGCAAGTTTGCTGATGCAGTCCATCGATCCGGAACGGCTGTACAGGCAAGCCAGGATTACTTCCGCCAGCACTATCCCCGACAGTACATCGCACCATTTGAGGGCACCCATCCAGCGGTCATGGCCGGGCGGATAAATTCTCGTGCGCAAGATCAGCAGCTGAAGCTGGAGCGATGTCGCCGGCAGCTTAGTCTCGGTGAGCGTAAACGCTTGTTCGAGACTTATATTTACAGCCGTTCGGGCCTGCCGAAGTTGAGTCGAAACCGCTTTAATTTGATGGGGTCGCTGGTGGACAAGGAGCGCCCCGAACTCGGAGCGTTCAATGGTACACTCAATTTCTGAATTTTAGCCCCGGGTCGATGGAACATGAATCCAGTCAAGCTGACCGATTCGCTGCAGCAACGCGGCGAGCGGCTGTATGAAGTTACAACCCAGATTGGCTGTGGAATAAGACGGTTCGAGAAAACCGGCCGCACCCAACTCGAGTCGCTGATCCGGCATGGCCTCAATCCCTGGGACAAGCTGTTGGACATAGGCTGCGGAGCACTCTGCGGCGGTTACTGGATAATCAATTTCCTTCACCCGGGCTGCTACCACGGTATCGAGCCCAACGAGTTCATGTTCAATGCGGGAGTGGAACACCTGGTGGAACCGGGTTTTTTCGAAGCGAAGCAGCCACAATTTCTGCATAACGACCGGTATGATTTTTCGGGTTTCGGCGTCAAGTTCGATTATTTCCACGCCCATTCAATCTGGACCCATGCCCCTAAAAAAGACCTGGAAAAAATGCTGGATGGCTTTTTGAAGCACAGCAATCCCGGCGCCCGGTTCCTGACATCCTTCAAGTCACCCAGGCTTTTTCGCCCCGACTACAAGGGTGATACCTGGATCGGCCGTTCACACGAGTCGGACGAGCCGGGTATCTGCAGGCATAGTTTCAAGTGGATCCAGCAAGCCTGCGCTGCCAGGGGGCTGAGGGTTGAGTTACTCAGAGGTGAAAAAATCCACAAGCAGAAATGGATATTGCTGCGGCGATAACGCTACATGATTTGCCGCGACTACAATTGCCTGTTTGTACACATCCCAAAAGCCGCCGGGCAGAGCATCGAGCAATTCTTTATGGATTTGCTGCAACTGGACTGGGACAAAGATCGCACAGCATTGTATTTGCAGAGCAACCATGACCCGGCTTTGGGAACGCAGAAGCTAGCCCACTTGTCCGCTTCTGAATACGTTGAATGCGGGTACCTGACGCGGGAAGAGTTTTCGGGCTTTTATAAATTCAGCTTTGTCCGTAACCCCTGGTCAAGAACCCTGTCGGAATATCGTTACCGTAACTATTTTCATCACTTGAGTTTTCGCGATTTCGTTCTTAACAAGTTTCCAAAGCCCGGTTGGGGTGATAAATACCGCCACGTGTTGCCTCAATACGACATGCTTCACGACCAACGGGGGAATTTGCTGGTCGACTTCGTTGGCCGGTTCGAAACTCTGCAGCAGGATTTCGACCGGGTTTGTGAGCACCTCGGGATCATTGACTCACTGCTGCCGCATCGAAACCGGTCGAATAAGAAGTTGCGTGGCCTGAAACGGACCCTCAAAAACTATCTTTTCATGAACGCAGAGAACAAGCGACGGAGCATGGCTGAATTCTATGATGATGAAACCAGGGCAGCAGTTGCCGATTACTACCGCAAGGATATCGAGACCTTTGGATTTGAATTCTGAATTGCTACCGATCACATCCATTTCGGTTAAAATCAGCCCCGGCCCCATGATTAATTCCCAGAGAAAACTATGAGCGGTTATAACCTGTCGCACCTGCAGCAACTGGAGGCGGAAAGCATCCACATTATCAGGGAAGTCGCGGCGGAATTTGCAAACCCGGTGATGCTCTATTCGGTTGGCAAGGATTCGTCGGTCATGCTGCATTTGGCGCAGAAGGCTTTTACCCCCGGAAAAATCCCATTCCCGCTGTTGCACGTTGATACCCAGTGGAAATTTCAGGAAATGTACAGGTTCAGGCAGTTGATGGCTGAAAAGTACGAAGTCGAGATCAAGGTGTGGATCAATCCGGACGGCAAGGACCAGGTCAGCCCGTTCTCACATGGGTCGGAAAAACACACCCAAATCATGAAGACCGAGAGCCTGAAACAGGCGCTCGACCATTACGGCTTTGATGCCGCCTACGGTGGGGCCCGCCGCGACGAAGAGAAAAGCCGCGCCAAGGAGCGGGTTTTCAGTTTCCGCAATGAGTTTCACCAGTGGGACCCGAAAAATCAACGCCCCGAGCTATGGAACCTTTACAACGCAAAAATCAACAAGGGCGAGTCCATTCGGGTTTTCCCGCTTTCCAACTGGGTAGAGCTCGATATCTGGCTTTACCTGTTGCGCGAAGACATTCCGATCGTGCCACTTTACTTTGCGGCTGAGCGGCCGGTAGTGGAGCGGGATGGCGTATTGATCATGGTGGATGATGACCGGATGCCACTGGAACCGGGTGAAACTCCGATGACAAAAAAAATCCGCTTCCGCACGCTTGGATGCTACCCGCTCAGTGGAGCGGTCGAATCCAATGCTGAAACCATCGAGGAGATCGTGCAGGAAACGCTGCTCACCACGGTGTCTGAACGGCAGGGCCGGGTGATCGACGACGACAAATCCACCATGGAAGACAAGAAAAAGGACGGATATTTCTGATGAGCGATTCGGCCTACGAAGTCCGGGAAGAGAGCCTGATCCGCTCGGACATCAACGAGTACCTGAAACGGCATGAGACCAAGGATCTGTTGGCCCTGCTTACTTGCGGCTCGGTGGACGATGGCAAATCGACGCTGATTGGCCGCTTGCTGTACGACAGCCATATGATTTATGAAGACCAGTTGGAAAAGGTGACCAGGGATTCAAAGATTTACGGCACCACCGATGAGAATTTTGATCCGGCCCTGCTGACTGACGGCCTCAAAGCCGAATACGAGCAAGGCATTACCATCGACGTGGCCTATCGTTATTTTTCCACTGATAAGCGCAAATTTTTCATCGCCGACTGCCCGGGCCACGAGCAGTACACCCGCAACATGGCTACCGGCGCATCCAACTGCAATCTTGCCGTGATCCTGATAGACGCCCGCCACGGTGTCATTTCGCAAACCCGGCGGCACAGTTTCATTTGCTCGCTGCTGGGCATCAAGCACGTTGTCGTTGCGGTCAACAAAATGGACCTGGTTGACTGGTCGGAGCAAAAATACGAACAGATCATGCGCGACTACAACGCGTTCGTCACCCGCCTGGATTTTTCCGATATTCACTTCATTCCGATGTCGGCGCTCCACGGCGATAACGTCGTAGAGCACAGTGAAAACCTGTCCTGGTATGACGGGCCGACCTTCCTGCACCTTATCGAGAGCCTGAATATCTCCATCGACCGTAACCTGATCGACATGCGCTTGCCGGTTCAGCTTGTGCTGCGCCCGAACCCGGACTTCCGCGGCTTTAGCGGAACGCTGGCTTCCGGTGTGCTGCGTGTGGGCGACGAGGTGGCCTGCCTGCCGTCACGGAAGGAATCGAAAATCGGGACAATCCACGGGCCGGATGGCGAAGTGCAAGAAGCCTTTTCGCCGATGGCAGTCACCGTCACGCTCGAAGATGAGATCGATGTTTCGCGTGGCGATATGCTCGTGCCTCCAAACAATCTGCCGCACATCGGTAACGAATTTGAAGCGATGGTGGTCTGGATGCATGAAGATGCTGCCCAGTCAGGAAAGAGCTACCTGGTCAAGCACTGTTGCAGCACGGTTCCTGGTGTCCTGTCCGAGATTCGCTACCGGATCGACATAAACACCATGAAGCGCGACAACTACATGGATGAAGAGCAGGAGCCCATCGATTCACTGGAGCTTAATGAAATCGGCCGTTGCCATATCACGCTGCACCGGCCGATCGCCTTCGACCCCTATGACCGCAACCGGGCAACCGGGTCGTTCATCCTTGTTGATCGACTGTCCAACGTGACGATCGGCGCCGGTATGATCGTCGACCGGATTGTTGCAAAATCAAGCCACGACAAGGCTCCCGTCAGCCAGAACATTGTCATGTCCCGCAGCCTGGTTAGTGCGGACGATCGCAAAAGCCTGCTGGGGCAGAGAGGCGTAACCATATGGTTCACTGGCTTGAGCGCTTCAGGTAAGTCAACCATCGCACTGCAGCTCGAGCAGCAGTTGATCGGGCAGGGACGTCTCTGTTACATCCTGGATGGAGACAATGTGCGCCACGGTCTCAATCGCGACCTGGGCTTCTCGATGGAAGACCGCCAGGAGAACATCCGGCGTATTGCCGAAGTGGCAGCCCTGATGAACGATGCGGGCGTCATCGTGATCAGTTCGTTCATTTCACCTTACCGCCTGGACCGGCAGTCTGCCCGGGACGTGATTGGCGATGAATCGTTCATCGAGGCGTTCGTGGATGCCTCGATCGAGGTGTGTGAGCAACGTGATCCGAAAGGGCTGTACAAAAAGGCCCGCTCCGGAGAGATTCAGCAGTTCACCGGCATCAGCGACCCATACGAAGCGCCGCAAAACGCAGAAATAATCCTGCCGACGGAGTCACAGTCGCCAACGCAGTCCGCGAACATGATCATCGACAATCTGCAGGGCCGCGGAATCATCTAAAGGGGTCAGAGCCTTTTTTTTGGTTCATTTAAACGTTTGGCTTCGTTTTTGCATCATACTAATCGTAGTGCATCAATTGGAGTGCAAAAAATGAAAAAGTTCTTGCTGCTGTGTGCCTGCCTGGTCTCATCCGGATTGCAGGCCTCGGACTATTGCGAATATGAAAAAAATATCGACCAGACGCTCGATCTTGCGGGTAGCGAGGAGCTATTTGTGCTGGCCGGGGCGGGTGAACTCAGAATTACCGGGAAAAAGGACAGTGATGTTGCTCAGATCAAGGGCCGTGTCTGCGTTTCGCAGGAGGAATGGCTGGAACAGTCAGGGCTAGGAACGAGTAGCGGTACCCGGGCTGAGATCACGGTCGATTTGCCAGATATCGATGATGGCAGGTCATGGAGCGACAACAACTATGCATACCTGGATCTGCGGCTTGAGGTGCCAGAGGGCATCCGCCTGAATGTCAAAGACAGTTCTGGTGATATCGAGATGGAGGGGGTCGGCGCGGTCACCGTCCAGGACAGCTCCGGTGACATGAACATCACACATGCTTCCGGTCCGATCAGCATCAAGGATTCATCGGGTGACATTAATCTCAGCGATATCAGAGGAGATGTAACCATTGAATCAGACAGCTCTGGTGATATCGTCGGGAAAGACATTATGGGCAATGTTTTGGTCGAGAGCGACAGTTCAGGCGATATCGAGTTCAGCGATGTCGGTGAAGATTTTGTGGTCGAGCGTGACTCGTCCGGTGATATTTCTGCGAACAGGGTAGGTGGTGACTTTAAGGTGCTGCGCGATGGCAGCGGTGAAATTGACGCGACCGATGTTGAAGGCGCAGTGGAAATTCCTGCTGATAAATCGTAGGAGCCGATTGGGCAGGCTTCCTTATGGCGTATCTGTTGCCTGGATGGAAGCGCCCGGATCCAAATGCACATCGATCTGCGGGAAGGCAATGACGATTCCGGCTTCGGTAAAGGCATCATTAATCTTCATGTGAAGATCACTCAGCAAATATCCTCGCTGTTCAATATTATTGAAGAAATACCGTGCAATCAGGTTCAGCGAGTTACTGCCAAACTCCCGGAAAAGGACATCAGGTTCGGGGCTGTCGAGTATCATCTCATGCTTTCTAAGCAAATCTTCCAGGATGGCCACAGCCTTGCGCACGTCACTGCCATAGGCAATGCCGACCTCCAGGCTCATCCGGATGTCGGTATTACTCAGAGTCCAGTTCAACAGTCGGCCGGTAACAAATTCCTTGTTGGGAACCAGTAGTTCTTTACCATCAAAATCACGGATCGTCGTGGCCCGAATCTGGATCCGGATCACCTGTCCGGAACTATCACCCACTGTGACCACATCTCCCACGCGAATGGGCCTTTCGAAAAGAATAAGCAAACCGCTGATGAAGTTGGCAATAATTTCCTGCAGCCCAAAGCCAATACCCACACCCAGCGCAGCAACCAGCCATTGCAGGCGATCCCACCGCAAGCCCAGGGTGGAAAGGAAAGCGATGAAGCCCGCGCCAACAATGAAATATCCGAGCAACTTGCTGATCGCGTAGCGCGATCCCGGAGTGGTGCCCTTTTTGCTTCGCAGCAACAGCGCGATAAGATGAGGAACATTGCGTGCCGCAATAATCGTTATGGCGCCAATAAGCAGCGCCAACGCCAATGATGCAAGCGTTACGCTGGTCAGAATGGCTCCCCCCTCCGACATGTCGCTAACCGTCCACAAGGTTATTCTCTGCATGGCCTCCATGGCCTGAAACAGGGGAGCCCATACAAAAGCGATGGCCACCACACCCAGGGTTAAAGTGCCTGCTTGCAACAATTGGGATACCGATTCGCTCAAGGTAACCAGGTCGTTCTCTTCAGATTCAGCGGTAAGCTCCTGACTGTCTTCATGCGCCTGCCTGGCCGCAAGCAATTCGCGAAAACGTAACTTCCGTCGCACAACCAGTAACCACCGTTGCATAAAGTAATAAAAGAAAATCAAGCCAAGACCGATGATGAAGGACGCCATCAATGCGTCATACATGACTTTGGCTGAGTACAGGTAGCCGAAGAAGCTGGCGGCAATGAAAAGGGTAGCGCCCGAAACTGCGAGCACAGAGCTTATAACCCGCCAGCGCCTGTTTTCGTCTTTCAGATCGCCGTCCGGCCATAAAAATCTGAGGAGTACGACACCAAGGATCACCATGTTGAGACAAAACAACAGGCGGCCAAACACAGCGCTGAGCGAGTTGATTTCAACTCTGAAAGCAAAAGCGGTAAGCAATCTCACGGGCCACCACCAAATCAGAAGCGCGGTGGTTAAACGGTGAATATCCATACAGGTGGGTCGCGACCAGCCAAAATGCACGCGAGCAATGCCATTTTCGCCGCAGGCTGTTCGCAGCAGCAGGAGCAGGAACAGTACCTGGGCGGCATGGACAAAGGCTGCCGAGAGGTACGGGGCTGCACTGGTGCCGGATTGTTCCAGACTATTGGCCAAAACGACAAGCAGCAATGGCAGGGCGATGCATAGAGCCAGGGTTAACAGGAGTGCTCTGAAGGTGTAGCGAATTGAATCATCGCGGGCCCGGCCAACGTTTGCATTCAGGCGCTGCAAATACAAATACATTTTCTTACGAAACACCAGGGAGGTCAGGAGCAGAATAATCAACAGGCCTGTTGCCGGCGTGAGACGACCCAGGCGTAAGCCAGCAAGGCTGTCGATAAAGCCGGCAAATTCTTTTCCGACACTCTCCCGGGAAGGGAAAGTAAGCGGTGGATGACTTGGCACCCAAAGAATACGGCTTCTCAGATATCTTTGATAAGCCGCAAATTTTACCCCTAACTGCTGGTGGGTCCGGTCGATATTGCCTTGTAAATTGATTAATTCCGTTTCTATCGCTATCAGCTCAGTTAAAAGCACCCTTCGTGCTCGAACACGTTCTTTGGCCGCTTCGAGCATTACTTCATCGGTACCGGGCTCCATATCGTTTTCTAATGTGGTTTTCAGGAGCGCCGCCTGGAGTTCTTCATATTCAGCCCGCCTGATTACGTGCTCCCCAATGTCCCGAGCGGAAGCAAGTTCGGCCACATTCAGGCGAAAACTGTCCGCCTGGTGCCAGTGAGCCATCAGCACGTGCCCAAGCGAGGAGCTGTTTTGTGCCAGGGCAACTATTTGTTGAACCGCTTCAAATTGTTCCTGCAATGACAGTTGTGTTTGCTCGACTCCCGTATTTTCATCCTTCAGAGCCGACAGGATTGCAGCCAACTCTGCGCGCTGTGAGCGAAACTGCGCATTTTCTTCATTTAAACTTTGAACATATTCGTAGCCGGGAGCATTTTCATCCAGCTTGACGCTGGACTCCGTTTCGAGGTTTTCGGCCCGGCCGGCGAGTTCGGTTTCCAGGGTCTGAACTGCCAGTTGCAAGCCGTCAACGACCAGCTTGAACTCATTACTCTCTGCTTTTCGTCTGCTGTACCGCACGGGTTGGCTGGATAACCTGGCTTGCAGGGACCTTCTCTCCGCAACCAGGGCCTTTCGCTCAGCTAAAACAGACCACTGTGATGCTTCGAATTGAGATGGTTGTATCCCGGGTTCAATGGTGATGACCCTGGCCGGTAATTCCTGGATACGCTTATCGATCGCCTCAAATCGCGCCTGAATATTCGGGCCGCTGCTTTGCTCAGTGGCGACGCGCCTGTCCAGGTTATCTTTAGCTGTGCTCGTGTCACGCAGTTTCACTCGCAATTCGGTCAGCTTATTCTCGATTTTTGACTGGCCAAGTTTAGAAACCGAAGTGGGATCCATGCCGGGTACCGCGTAGTCCTTGGTGTCCAGACGCGCGCGGATTTCAGCTTCGATTTGGGGAGCAGTCGTCAGTGACCCCAGATAAGTCGTTTCGGCAGCGGCATGGGCTTCTGCCTCTCCAAGCCAGTTGAGCACCTGCTCATAGCTGGCAAGAGTGGTTTCGCTTCCTTCCTGGCTGCCGGCGTCGCGAAGTATCTGAATTCTTGCTGACACCAACTGCAGGGTCAGTTGATTGGGTTCGGGTGTTTCTTGCGCTGAAGCGGTGCACAGGCCACTGACCAGGAAAGTAAATAATAAAAATTGTCGCAACATTCCCTCCATTTTTTCCTTATTCACTCTTGAACCCGGCCGCAGTGTGACTGCCGTCACAAAACGGCTTGTTTTTTGACTCGCCACAACGGCAAAGCGCGGCTTTTTCACCCGTCCAGGCCTGGCGGCCGCTACTGGCATACAAGGTCAGGGTTCCGTTGATCAGCAGCGGGCCATCCGTCAGGGCCTTGATGGTCAATTCTCCGGTTTCGGCGTTATGGCCCGGGCCGGCTTCACCCACGGCCCCGGAATCGCTAAAATTGGCAGCCATGTGCGAGTTATCGCAAAAGGGTTTATTTTCGGAAGCCCCACAGCGGCACAGTGCAGCCCGAAAACGTGTGCCGGGCATATCATCGGGCGCGCTCTCGATATTAAGCACACCGTGAACATACAGCGGGCCATTCTGGGTTACGGTTATGTGGTTTTCTTCAACACCCGGTTCGACAACCGTACCATCAACAAAAGTTGCAGTCAGGGCGCCGGTCGGGCAGCGCAGCAAAACATCCCGGATCTCTTCTTCGTCTGAAAGGTCGGGTTGGCACCAGGGTTGCCGGCCACCGACGAACAGTTCTCCGGAAGCCCGCCCGCACTCGCCATAGTGAATACACAATCGTCCGTCCCATTCGACATTGGCCTGAGCGCCAACATAGCTGTGCTTTTCCCGCTCACTCATGAAAATTCTCCTTCTTTTCCCGCTCGCTATTATGGCCCCGCAGCTTCGATACTGCCAAGATTGCCACATTGCAGTCCCTGGTAGGCGTTGGCGCCGGTTATTGATAATGTAGGCATCATGAGATCAGAGACAGTCAACATAGAGATCGTGTCTGACTTCGCATGCCCCTGGTGCCTGCTGGGCAAGCGTCGCCTGGAAAAAGCACTTGAGCGGCTACCGGATCTGGATATCAGACTGAATTGGCGGCCTTTCCAGCTCAATCCGGACATGCCTCGCGAGGGCCGAAACCGGCGGGATTATTATCGTGACAAGTTCGGAGAAGAGCGGCTCAAAGATCTTCGTGTGGCTTTGGACAACGCCGGAGCGGGAGGGAGGGAGTTGTCTTTTGCGACGAGCCGGGGGCAATGGCGCCCAACAGTTTATCTGCTCACGTGTTGATGTTTTGGGCCGCAACTGACCAGAGCATAGATGGCAATGCGCTCGCAGAAAAGTTGTTCCATGCCCATCATGTTGCCTGCGAAAATATTGGAGATCATGACGTACTGGCGCGCATTGCCGGAGACGCCGGGATGAATGAGGCAAACGTATTGACAAAGCTCACCGCAGGAGACGATGAAGACGTGGTGAAGGGGCAAATCCACCAGGCGGCGATGCAAGGTATCACCGGGGTGCCCTTTTTCATTATTAATAGTCAATACGGCATTTCAGGGGCTCAAGCTCCTGAAACCCTGGTTTCAGCTATTTTAACCGCGACCAAAACGCGTTGATGATTGGGTTGGCCAATTTTTTCTCCAGTGTAAACAGGCCGACTTCATAGGCTTCCAGGCCTGGTTGCACGTCCAGCACCCGGACGGTATCTGCAAGCGGGCTGTTGTCCAGCACGATTTGCGGGACCACACCCACTCCAAAGCCAAGGCTGACCATGCTGACAATCGCTTCATTGCCGGCCACCTGGGCATATATATTGGCTTGCACGCCCAGCGCCCGGAACCATTCGTCTACTCTTCTTCGGGCCAGGCCGCGCTCTGGCAGGATCATCGGGCTTGCAGCCCAGCTTTCAGTAGCTGGCGTCATCTTGACCTGTTGCGCTTTTTTTCCCCGGTTATTTGCCGCGATGAATACGAGAGGTGAAATCGCGACGGGCTTGAAAGCCAATCCCGCCGGCAGCTTTTTGGGCTTTGCCCCGATCGCGATCTCTTCATCACCCGACAGCACCCGTGCGATGGCATCTTCGGGATCACCCGTGTGAAGCTTGATTTCTATGCGTGGGTGGTCGCGCCGGAAGCGGGCCAGGATCTCGAACAAAAAACTGTAACTGGCGGTGACCGAGCAATACATGCTGATCTGGCCATGGAGTTCACCCGACTCTTCCATCAGCGTATTGCGAATCGCATCCCACTCGCCCAGGCTGTCCCGTGCATAGATGAGAAACAGACTGCCGGCATGGGTCAGTGACACGCTGCGGTTATTGCGCGCAAACAAGCTCGCACCGACTTCGTCTTCAAGCCGTTGAATGCTGCGGCTCAGGGCTGAGGGGCTGACATGGCTGGCCTCGCTGGCTCGGCCAAAATGCAGGCTGTCGGCGAGATTGACAAATTGTTTCAGTGAGCGCGTGTCCATAGTTTAATATTATTGCACTATTTGCATCATAAAGATGTGAATATCGCATTTTACGCAACATGGTATTGAGCGTATATTGTGTTTCCTTCCACACCTTATTCAGGCGAATCAAAATGCAGGTTTTTTACGATAAAGATTGTGATATCGAAATCATCAAGGGCAAGAAAGTTGCCATCATCGGTTATGGTTCGCAGGGTCATGCGCATGCGTGCAACCTGCAGGAAAGCGGTGTGGATGTCACGGTTGGCCTGCGCCCCGGTTCGTCCTCGCGCGCCAAGGCTGAATCACATGGCCTGAAAATTGCGGATGTCCCCGACGCCGTTGCCGGCGCCGACCTGGTGATGATCCTGACTCCGGATGAGTTTCACGGACAAATGTACACGGACTCGGTCGAGCCGTACATCAAGCAGGACGCAACATTGGCCTTCGCGCACGGTTTCTCGGTCCTGTACAAGGAAGTGAACCCGCGCGCAGATCTTGATGTCATCATGATCGCGCCCAAGGCGCCGGGCCATACGGTACGTTCCGAATTTGCAGCGGGCCGCGGAATTCCGGATCTGATCGCGGTTGCGCAAGATGCTTCAGGCAACGCCAGGGCCACGGCTCTTTCCTATGCATCGGGGCTGGGTGGTGGTCGCACAGGTATCATCGAGACCACCTTCAAAGACGAATGTGAAACCGACTTGTTCGGGGAGCAAGCCGTGCTTTGCGGGGGCTGTGTTGAGTTGGTGAAAGCCGGATTTGAAGTACTGACCGAAGCGGGTTATCCGGCGGAAATGGCCTATTTTGAATGCTTGCATGAACTGAAACTGATCGTAGACCTGATGTTCGAGGGTGGCGTTGCCAATATGAACTACTCGATTTCAAATAACGCGGAATACGGCGAGTACGTCACCGGTCCCAAAATCATCAACGAAGAGTCACGTGCCGCCATGCGTGATGCCCTGGAAAACATTCAGAATGGCTCCTATGCCAAACGCTTCCTCAAAGAAGGCAACACGGGCTATCCGGAAATGACCGTTGCCCGCGAAGCCAACGCGGCGCACGGCATTGAGCAGGTTGGCGCGAAGTTGCGCGCCATGATGCCCTGGATTGCGGCCAACAAGATCGTGGACCAGGCGAAAAACTAAAAGCTGCGTTCAACCTGCTGTTGGATCGCTGCGCAGACTTCCCTGGATTCTGATAGCAAATCGCCCAGGGTTGACTTCATCTTCCCGATAAAAGCTTCGTCTTTCGTGTGCGGCAGGTTGATGCGCACATTATGGATGGCGCCCTGCACACCGGCATAGGCCATCAAGGCGCCCACGCCGGCGTCGCTCATCACGGCCTGGTTGCCGATATCAGCCGCAGCCTGGCACAGGTCCAGCACCTGCCTGCAACTTTGCGCGGTCTGCAACGGGACTTCGGCGGCCGATTTGTAGCCAGCCCGAATGGTTTTTGAGCGAAGCTCGATTTGCTCCGGCGTATCCTTGGCCATGCGCATCCCGGCTATGACTTCGTTGAACGCTTCCGTGTCGGCATCAACCGCCCGGATGAGTTCGTCCTTGGCCGCCTGCGCCTGCTCGGCCAGTTGACATAATTTATCGTAACGCGAATCGAATTCACCCTTGCCCACGGAAAGGTTTATCACCATCGAGGCCAGGGCCGAACCCAGTGCGCCAGCCAGGGCTGCAATCGATCCGCCCCCTGGCGCCGGGGTGTCGCGTGAAACCTCATCAACAAAATCGCTTACTGTCATGCTGACCAGGGGATCATCCGCAACCGGCATGCCGATGACTTTCTTGTCGATGTCAAACTCGGCCACGTCATTCAGTCCCATCGCCTGGGCGGCGGTAGTGACGATATCCCGCGCCGGTATCCCGGTGGATTTCTGCATTCGGCGCAGATAATAACGTCCCGCCCTTTGCATGGCATCGAAAGGCACGACACCCACCACTTCCGAACCAGTGACGACGATTCCGCGCTGTACGGCCAGTTCCCGGGCAGCTTCCAGCACATCCTGCGGGGCCGTGATCCGGTAATTGGTCAGGTTCAGGGAAATCTGCGCGCAGTGGTAGTCATCCACCACCCAGCCGATGCCCTTGAGGTGGGTGAACATGCCGTCCTTGTATACCGGCAGACCGATGAGTTCTTCGGGGTCGAGGCCGATATTCCGATAACGCTCGGCCAGGTCCGCGCCGTAGGTTTCTTTATAGAATTTGGCCAGTTCATCGAATGAACCCGCTACAAAACTGGAATTTCCATCCGCATATTTGCCCTCTTCGAAATAGACCACATCGCCCTTGTAATAAAACGGTTTGATGTTACCGGCCCGTTTCCAGCGGCCACGCTCTCGAATCTCGTAGGCAATTTCATTGGCATAACGCCGGTCGGTGGTGTTGAGGTTGATGTTGTAGGCAATGAGAAACTCGCGGGCGCCAACGGCAGTCGCACCGGATTGGGTGTTGAAGGCAACCGGCCCAAAATCCGGTTTCCACTCCGGCCGGGCCAGCTTGGCTCGCAGGCCCTCGTATTCGCCGGAACGGACATCGGCCAGGTTACTGCGTTCGGGGGTGCTGGCAGCGTGTTCGTACAGGTACACCGGGATGCCCAGTTCTTCCCCGATGCGCTGCCCCACCTGCCGTGCAATTTCAGCGCATTCTTCCATGGTGGCGCCGGCCACCGGCACAAAAGGGCACACGTCGGTGGCGCCAAAGCGTGCGTGTTCACCCTGGTGTTTCGACATGTCGATTAACTCTGCCGCCTTCTGCACCGCGCGGAAAGCAGCTTCTTTGACCGGTTCCGGCTCGCCGATAAAAGTGACTACCGTGCGATTGGTGCTTTCTCCGGGGTCCACATCCAGCAGGCGAATGCCCTGAACGCTTTCAATCGCATCGGTGATTTGCTTAATGACCGCCAGGTCGCGGCCTTCGGAGAAGTTCGGTACACATTCGATTACTTTTTTCACGGTCTCGTGCTCGGGGAATATAGATAAGAATTATAAACCACTGATCGAGCAGAAACCTGACAAGAAATGAGCTACTATTTCATCAATGGTAGCGACAAAAATCACAATCAAAGTCGAATCTGATCTGGCTCGTAAGGCTGAAGCATTGGCGGTACGGCATGGAATATCACTGAGCCGGCTCGTTGCGGAACAGCTTGAAACATTAGTTCAAGAGGATCAGGATTATGCTGCTGCGCGGCAGCGTGCTCTGCGCCAATTGAAGAAGGGCTTTGACTTGGGCGGGGGAAAGCTCGCCGGCCGTGATGACCTATATGACCGAGAGAACCTTTTTTGACAGCAATATTTACAGTCATCAATTCTGAAGACTTCAATCATGGTCAGAAGTTTGGTTCGATTGAGGTGCTAAACCCTTTTTTACTCTGACCTCTTATTGCCCCTTATTGCTTTCCCCATGGGCCGTAAATGCGTTCCCGCGGAAACGGCGAATTGAACAAGGTCAATAAGCTTATATAGCCTGGATTTGCCCACAGGACTTTCAGATATATGCCATATTTACAAAGATATGGTTCCTTCTAATCTAGGATCATGCTCAGAGCTTACAATCGTTTAACTTCCTGCAAGAATCTCTTTGTCACCATCGAATTTCGCGCTTTGCTCATTTGGCAAGTATTTGATCGATTATCTTGGAATTTGCCACTTTGTAGCCTACAGGCTACAATGAATCTATGAGGTATGAAGTTACCTCAACTGTAATTTTCAATAGATGGCTTGCCAATGTGAAAGACCGGCAAGCAGTAAAAGCGATCGCACTTCGCTTAGCGCGAGTAGAAGCTGGGAACCTGGGTGATATTGAGCCGGTTGGGGGTCGTATCAGTGAAATGCGAATTTTTATAGGTAAGGGTTATCGTATTTATTTTACTGTTCAAAATGTGTCGGTTGTTATTTTGCTTTGTGGCGGCACTAAGAGCAGCAAAAAGCAGCAACTAAAAGATATCAGGCAAGCTGAAAAAATACTGGTTGAATTGGATAAATAAATTATGAGCATTAAAACTACCCCATTTAATCCTATGGATTTTTTAAAGGCCGACGATGAAATTGCAAACTACCTGACTGAGGCTTACCGCGATGATGATCCGGCAGTCTTTATCGTAGCGCTGGGTCATGTTGTGAAGCATAAAGGGCTTGCTCAACTGGCTGAAGATACGGGTCTCAATCGCGAGAGTCTTTATAAAACTTTCAATGGCAAAGTTCAACCGAAATGGGACACCGTGCATCGTTTGTTGAAAGCGATGAAAGTTGAATTGGCTATTGCTGCATAGGCATTGCAGTCAACTAAAATTCCGCAGTACTTTTGAGGACCAGGTAATGATTCAACGTAAAATGGTCAGGACACCCACATCTAATCCATTTCCTACAAGAAGCAACACCATGTCTACTACGAATTATTGAGATCCGCCAAGAGTCTCTGAAAATCCGGGTGCTCGCGGAGCAACTGACGCCCGGCAGCGATGAGTTTGTCGACTTGCTCATCTGTAAGTGAAAAAGAAGTCGGGACTTTATTAAGATACGCCCTCACCTCAGGTTTTTTGATTTCTTCGAAAGTCAACTCAATGAAGTAGGGCTGTATGGTTTTATCGGGCGTAGACAGTTTATCCGCCCAGTCATAAAAAGAGGTTTCAACCAAGTACAGCGTGGCTGTGTTGTAACGATGCAACTGCACTCCGGACAAGGCTCCGATGGAATGCGCGATTGAAGGTTCCTTGTTGGTCACGTCCATTTCCTGCACCGGTTCGGTTGATGCATCAATCGCGATGACAATCATTTTATCCGGCCGCCTGATATTTGTTCTGTTCAGGAACACCTCGGGGCCGCCCGCGGCTGTCACGACGTCATACATGGCGCGCAGGCCCATGTTGTCGGTGATACCGCCATCCACGAAATGGATATATTTCCTCTGGGTTTTGTCGGAATAGGATTCAAGATCTTCTGCTAGCGAAACCAATTCAATGTTACGGCTGTTTATGGCACGGTCGCGCACATCATCCAGCCAAGCGGTATCTACCCTGCTGCAGTCAGAGTAATTCTCAACCACAACCGGGTTGAAAACCACTGGCACCGCCGAAGAAGCGGTTACTGCATTGACTACCGGGTAAGAGAGAAGGTCCGAGCACAGAAGATCAAAATACTCCTGGATAAACGAGAAGCGCACTCCGTAAGCCAGATCCGAGGAATTGATGATGACCAGCGGGCGCCCCGGTTTCAGCATGTCCGCGTAGGTCGCAAAGTGAAAAATCATTTTGTCGTAGTACTCAATCGCCCGCTGGGTTCTTCCTTTACGCCCAAACCAGTGGAAAGGATTCAGAATCTGCCTGACGAGCTTTTTTTCAATGTCATGACGGAGAAAAACATCTTCGAAGGTATCGAACAGGCCATCACCATGAAGCCCGTAATAGGCTGCGGTAAAACTCCCGCCGGACACCGAGCTGATGATGTCGACCTCGTCCAGTAAGCGGGTGCTTTCACCGTCAACCATCACCTGGGTGTCGCGAAGCTCCAGCATCACGCCATAGGCCAGTGCGGCAGCGCGTGTGCCGCCCCCGGAAAACGTCAGTGTGAGGGAAATGTCGCTGCTCTTTCCGGTAACGGTATGTGATCTAACCGAATATTCCTGCTGTGGCTTTGGCGCGGGCATGGCGTCATTTACGATGACGCCATAGGAAGCACAGCCAGAAACCAGCAGCAAGGCCAGGGCCGGCCCAATCAATTTCAGGCAGTGGGTCTTAACATTCATCGAGCCTCTCTGCTTTGCTGGAAGAGCCATGTTGCATGATACACACCCCCGGGACCAGGTTGCAGAAGAGCAAATATTTGGATATTACGATTTGTCCGATTAAGAAAAAATGTAATAGACTAATCGACCCGCGAACTAAAATTCGTTCCAAAGTTATACGTGATTGCTCCCGGAGTATTCAAATGAATAAGACCTTACTTACATTTACGGCTACATTTGCACTGTTATCGTTTTTCACTGTGAGTGGCGTCTCGGCGGCAGACTCCGCCGGCGAGCCCGGGCGCAGTTCAGGCAAGGCCAACCCGTTAAAAAACGTCTATTTCGGCGAGCAGCACCTGCATACGTCGAATTCACCAGATGCGTTCGCGGCCGGCAGCCGCCAGAGCTGGGATGACACTTTCCGCTATGGGCGGGGAGAGGAAGTGACTCTGCATACCATAACAACGAACAACAAGATCAAGCGCGGAACGCCCTATGACTTTATGGCCATTACCGACCATGCCGAGTATTTCGGTGTCATGCCACGGATGATTGATCCGAATGATCCGTTATCCAAGGGGGACCTGGCCAAGCGGCTGCAAAAAAATGACCCGACCGCGGTAGGGGACATTCTCCACGATATCCTCACCAGCACCGGGAGGCCTGATCTTATTTCTCCCAAGTTGCTCGAGAGTAATTGGCAGAATTATGTGAAGATCGCCAACAAGTACAACGACCCGGGCAAGTTCACTACCCTGATTGCGTTCGAGTGGACTTCCATTCCCAATGGCCGCAACATGCACCGCAACGTGTTCTTCCGTAACGATACCGGGCCCAGGGCACCCTACTCATCGTTTAACTCCATCCAGCCGGAAGACCTCTGGACTTACCTGGAAGTGCAACGCAACGCCGGAATCGAAACCTTTGCAATCCCGCACAACGGAAATGTTTCCGACGGCTGGATGTATTCGCCAAACAAATTCCTCGGCGGGCCCATGGACGCGGCCTATGCTGCACGCCAGGCAGCCAACGAGCCTCTGACTGAAATTATCCAGACCAAGGGTCAATCGGACACCCATCCGGCTATGTCGCCCAATGACGAATTTGCTGAATTCGAGATGTTCCCGAACCTGATCAATATCGGGCAACCCAGCCAGATCAAGTATGGCTACATCCGCCAGGGGCTGGTCGAAGGAATGATCCTGGAAGACTCGCTGGGCAGCAACCCGTTCAAGATGGGTATCGTCTCTGGCGCCGATAGTCACTCGGGCTATTCCAACAACGAGGAATGGAACTTTCACGGCTCTCACGGCGCGCTTGAAGATACACCCAAGAAGCGTCTCAATCCGGTCTCCGATGCCGCTGGTGACATGCCTTCACGTCTTGGCAGTGCCGGCACGACTGCGGTCTGGGCAGAAGAAAATACCCGTACCGCGATTTTTGATGGCATGAAGTCGAAAGAGACTTACGGAACATCCGGCACCCTCATTCGACTACGCTTCTTCGGCGGCTGGGATTTCGCCGACGACCTGGTCAGCGACAAAGACTTTGTCAAGAAGGCGTACCAGAGCGGAGTACCTATGGGTAAAGACCTGCCGAAGCAGGCAGGCAAGGCGCCAACGTTTGCCGTCTGGGCTACAAAAGACCCGGATAGCGGTAATCTCGACCGTGTCCAGATCATCAAGGGATTCATTAACAAGTGGGGCCGTACCGACGAGAAGATCTATGACGTAGCCTGGTCGGATAATCGCAAGCCGGACTCCAAGACCGGCAAGCTGCCACCGGTGGGTAATACCGTGGATGTGAAAACCGCTAAATACACCAATGATATTGGCGACAGCCAGTTGAGTGCGGTCTGGACCGATCCAGACTTCGATCCGAAACAAAAGGCGGTGTACTACGTGCGCGTTCTGGAAATTCCTACACCTCGCTGGTCAACTTATGACTCGGTTAGGAGTGGTCTGCCAATTCCTGATGGTATTCCCCTGACTCTCCAGGAGCGCGCCTGGTCGTCACCGATCTGGTACACGCCGGCGGCGAAGTAAGCCAGTTTCAATTTGGAATTTGGTCAGCTTTTTTAATGGAGAGAAACCACATGAGATTTATTCAAGTGAAATTTAAAGCCGTAGTAGTTCTGGCTATGTGCCTGGTCGTAACCGCCGCGTCGGCGGCAGACTCCGCCGGTGAACCCGGCCGCAGTTCCGGCAAGGCCAATCCACTGAAAAATGTTTACTTCGGCGAACAGCATTTGCATACGGCGAATTCACCGGACGCATTCGCCATGGGTACACGCAACACGCCGGACGATGCTTTTCGCTTCTGCAAGGGTGAGGCCATCAAGAAAATCGTCAGTGGCACGACGGTGCAGAAAGGGACGCCCTATGATTGGTGCGCGGTGACTGATCATGCTGAGTACCTCGGTATCATGCCATTGATCATTGATCCGACTGATCCGATGTCAAAAACGGAGATGGGCAAGCTGATTCTCTCGGGCGATCCGAAGCAGGGCGCTGAAGCCTTCCAGCAAATTATGGACTCGGTCGCTGGCATGGATCCCATTCCTTACATGAATAACCCGAAACTTCTGGCGTCTGCGTGGGAGAAACAAAAAGCCGTCATTAACAAGCACAATGATCCGGGCAAATTCACCACCCTGATCGCGTTCGAATGGACCTCACAGGCGATGTACGAGAATATGCACCACAACGTGTTCTTTCGAGACGACAAGGGTCCGGATACGATTTTCTCTTCGATGGAATCAATCCACCGGGAAGATTTGTGGACCTACCAGGAGGTTCAGCGTGGCGCGGGACACGAGAATTTCTCGATCCCCCATAACGCCAATGTGAGTAACGGTCTGATGTATGCCCCGACCATGTCCGATGGCACCTTCATTGACAAGCAATGGGCGGAACGCTCGAACCGTAATTCACCTGCCACCGAGATCATCCAGACCAAGGGTGCTTCGGAGACCCATCCGGCGCTGTCGCCGAACGATGAATTCGCTGGCTTTGAGACCAGCTACAAGCATTTGCTTGGCTCGGGTGGTGTTGTGAGCAGGATAAATAATGGGTATGTGCGCCGGGCCCTGACCGACGGCCAGGGATTCCAGGAAATGATGGGCGCGAATCCCTTCAAATATGGCATTGTCTCCGGTGCCGATTCACACAATGCGTTTTCCGACAATGAAGAGAACAACTACACTGGCGTTCATGGCAACACAGATGACACACCGACGATCCGCCTGCATTCGGGCACCACTGTTGCTGGTGAACCACCCAAGCATTTTGGTACACCGGGCGCAACCGGCGTCTGGGCTCCGGAAAACACGCGTGCGGCAATTTTCGATGCCATCAAGAACAAGGAGACCTTTGGTACTTCAGGCCCGCTGATTCGGGTACGTTTTTTCGGTAGCTGGAACTACGCGGCAGATCTCGGGAAGGACAAAGAGTTTGTCAAGCAGGCCTATGCATACGGTGTGCCAATGGGTCAGGACCTCCCGGACAAGCCATCGGATGCCAAAGCACCGACGTTTGCAGTTTGGGCGATGAAGGATCCTGAAAGCGGCAACCTCGACCGCATCCAGATCATCAAGGGCTGGTACAAAGATGGCCATCCGCGGGAGAAGGTCTATGACGTAGCCTGGTCCGATGGCCGCAAAGTGGATGCCAGCAACGGCAAGTTGCCGGCGGTAGGCAACACGGTCGACATCAAGAATGCGAGCTATACCAATACTATTGGTGATACACAGCTCGCGGCTGTCTGGACAGACCCGGAGTTTGACCCGTCTCAGCATGCCGTGTATTACGCACGCGTGATCGAGATACCTACGCCGCGTTGGACGACCTTTGATGCCAAGGCTTTGGGAATTGAACCGCCATCGGATGTGCCTGCGACCATCCAGGAAAGGGCCTGGTCTTCAGCCATCTGGTATACGCCGGCAGCCAACCTGGTGAAGAGGCAGGACTTCTATCCCGGCCTGAAGCCCTGGTTGCCTTGAAGGAAAACTGGGGTCAGAGCCCTTCGTAGTTAAATGGGCTCTCCCCCCTTTGTTACTGATTTCTCCCGAAACCATGCCGCAAGCTGAGATTCCGAGATCTCGCCCGCGGCCAGGCCGAGGATAATTTGGGTGGCTTCGGGTTCCGTGGCTGTGAGCCGCAATCCATTGAGCTCCAGAAAAGCCGCGCCGGCCAGGAACCCGGTGCGCTTGTTGCCATCTACAAAGGGATGATTCTGAACGATTCCGGCCGTATAAGCTGCCGCCAATACCGGGATTTCCGTGCTCCCATAGACAAACTGATTCCGGGGCTTGGCGAGTGCCGATTCAAGTAAATTCTGGTCTCGAATTCCATCGGTGCCACCAAAGTTGGCCAATGAGACTTCATGTGCGATAAGGACGGCTACTTCCAGCAGCCAGACTGGATCACTCACCGAGTACTTTCAGAGTGTTGCGATAGCGAGTCGTTATATCCTCAATCACCCGCATCTGGGCTACCAGGTCCGGATCATGGGGTGTGATTCGATAGCCGCCCCCGGGTAACTCGGTTAAGTGCACGACGTCACCCTCGGTGACTTTCATATTTGAAGCGATTCCTACCGGAACGGTAACGGTCAGGGAATTCCCTACTTTGCGAAGCTTTAACTCGGTCATGGGTGTGCTCTAATAACGTATACACATAAGTATACACGGAAATGATCGACGTTGTAAACCCACCCGGGGGCTCGGATGAAAAACAGAATTGGTTTGACAATTTGCCAAATATAGTCAGAATATGGCAAGTCAAAGGAATTGTTACACCATGAGTCTGGCCAAGCAAATCAAACCGATCAGTTACCTGAAAGCAAGTACAGCTGAAGCGGTTCGCACGGTGACGGAAACCGGTGAGCCGTTGTTCATTACACAAAACGGTGAGGCAAAAATTGTGGTTGAGGATATACGAACCTACGAAGAAACCCAGGAAACGCTGGCGCTCCTCAAAATTCTTGCCTTGGGCGAAGCGGAAGTAAATCGAGAAGAAACCGTCCCAATGAGTGATGCCATCGAGGCGATCAAACTACAGCTGAAGCAATGAAATACACGGTAGAGCTGACCCGGTCAGCCGAAGCCGACTTGAACGACATCATTGAGTGGATTACGCGCAACGACTCAGTCGCGCATGCCCTGCATGTGTTGGAGCAAATCCAGTCAAGGTTGGAATCACTTTGCAGGCAAGCTGAGCGTGGTTCAGTTCCTTTTGAACTGAGAAGCTTGGGGATTGACAGGTATCGCCAGGTTCTCTTCAAGCCCTACCGAATCATTTACCATATCAGGGACCGGCGCGTTATCGTCAACTTGATCGTTGACGGCAGGAGGGATATGTCAGTTTTACTTCAGCGGCGGTTAATCGCAGTGACGTAATGGCTATTGCCTGACCCTAGGCCTCCTTCGATTGAACGCGCTCCAATCGCTCAGCCAGCCAAATTTTGATGATGGACTGGCGTGTGACTCCCAGGCGTTTGGATTCCTGATCCAGTTGTTTCACCATCCAGAGCGGGAAATCCACGTTGACGCGTTTCAACTCCTGGTTTGGCCTGCGCGCGGTGGACATATCCAGCAGGTGAGTGATGTCCTTTCCTTCGTCGAACAACTTGTCGAATTCTTCAGATTTCATATCGTGCAATCTCGTTTGGGCGCGACCTTCTCACGGAAATGATTCGGATGACTTCGCCCCTCGGGGTGAACACGCCGGACCAGTGTTTATCACCGATGCGGCCAATGGCTATCCAACGCGGCTCGCCGGCTGTCCTGGCCTTGATGACCTTAAGAGCGGAATCCTTCCACAGTTGCTGTGCATCCTTGAAATTGATTCCATGTTTTGCAAGGTTGGCCATGCTCTTTGTTGGATTAAAGTCAAACACCATTATAATATATTATTTATACTAAAACAAAACCTAAAATATACTTTTATTTTAATTGCTGCAGGTGCGCAGCGATGCGGGCATTCATCAGTAAGTCGTGTAGGCATTCTGCCCTTTTGCTAGAATGCGCAGTCACGCAAATTCAGATTATTCAGGTCGTTTCGACCGAAGGAAGTGCCTGTGAGTAACAAACTGACCCGGCTTTTCAAAGAGCCGCTTCTACAATTCCTGATCATCGGGGCCGCCATTTACGGCGCTTATGCCCTGTTTGCTTCGCCGGAAGATGACTACCGCGACAACATCATCCTGGTGGATTCGAACCGTATCGACGCGATGATCAGCGAATGGGAAAGCCGCTGGAACCGCCCGCCAACGCGGCAGGAGATTGACGGGCTGATCCAGGCCTACATCAAGGAGGATGTTTTATACCGCCAGGCAGTGGCCATGGGGCTGAACGAAGACGATCCGATCACCCGGCGCCGGATGGCGCAGAAACTCGAATTTCTGACCAGTGACCTGTCCCAGCTTCAACAACCAGCGGAAGGTGAACTGGAGCAGTATTTCGAGGAAAACCAGGAATCCTATCGCGAGCCTGACGTGATCAGCTTCATCCAGATTTTCATCGATCCGGATGCACGCGGAGATGCCACCCTGGTGGATGCGGCGGAAATCCTGGAGCAGGTGAGGGTGGCTGGCGAGCCAACCGAGGAAACATCGCTGTTGGGTGACCGGTTTATGCTGCAAAACTATTTTGCCTCAGCGACTGAATTGGCTATACGCAGGCAACTGGGATCCGGATTTGCGGAGCAGGTGCTGAAGCTGGCACCGGGGCAGTGGCACGGCCCGGTGCTGTCCGGCTACGGCGTACACCTGGTCTATGTTTATGAGTTCGTGGAAGCACCACCGGCCGAGTTTGCAAAAGTACAGGACCGTGTATTGGAAGACTGGCACGAGGTAAAGCGTGATGAATTCAATACCGAGTTTCTCGAAAGCCTGAAGGGCCGCTACGAGATCATCGTCGATGAACTGCCCGCTGACCGCCTGCTGGATGCGCAGATCAAAGCGGCGAAAGAGGAAGCAGCCACCGGGGGCGCGGCAGCCCAGGCGGACAGTTCTTGATGATCAAACGTCTGACCATGTTGCGAAAGGGCCTGGTAGCCGGGCTGATGCTGGCTCTGCTCTGCGTGCCTTTCACACTGACTGCCGATGAATTCCGCCCGGCGCTTCTTAATATAACGGAACGCGAAGGCGGCTGGGTGGACGTAACCTGGAAAGTGCCGACCATGGGGGAGCAGGTGCTGGCCCTGACACCGGTCATGCCGGAGTTTCTTGAGCAGATGGGGCCCGGTTCCGGGCAGCGGGTATCCGGCGCCTGGCTCGAATCAAAATCCTACAGTACCGGGGGGCAGGTGCTAAACGGCGCAACGATCAGTGTCGACGGCCTGGTCCAGGTGCCGGCCGATGTGGTGGTGCGCGTTCACCTGGTTGATGGAACAGAGCATTCGGCGATTCTTCGCTCGGTAAACAACTCATACACGATACCCGAGCAGGTCACACGCACGGAACTGGCCGTTTCCTATTGGAAAATGGGCACTATCCACATCCTGGAAGGAATGGATCATCTGTTGTTTTTGGTCACTCTGCTGCTGATCGTCAACGGCTTTATTCCGCTGTTGAAGACGGTGACAGCTTTCACTATCGCGCATAGCTTGACCCTCGCGCTGGCAACGCTGGGAATCGTGCATATTCCACCGGTGCCGACCGAAGCGGTGATCTCGCTGAGTATCGTATTACTGGCGGTGGAAGTGGTACACAAGAACCGGGGTCAGCTAACCTCATCGGAGCGTTTCCCCTGGTTGGTGGCGTTCACTTTCGGCCTGGTGCACGGGCTCGGATTCGCTGGCGCATTATCTGAGATCGGCGTACCGCAAAATGAAGTGCCGCTGGCGCTGTTGATGTTCAATGTTGGAGTCGAAACAGGCCAGGTCATGTTCGTGACCATAGTTTCCCTGTTGTTGGCCGGCCTGCACCGCCTGCATGGCCATTCTGCCCTTACGCTGGCGCGGGCCACGCCCTATGCCATTGGCGGGGTGGCCGCGTTCTGGACGATTGACCGGTTGGTAACTACATTTACTCTTTAGGGGGTCAGGCCTCTTTACTGTTTTGGCCAGCCTGGCGAAAGATCTCTTCCACGGAGCGCAAAGTATGATTAAAAAACTTTTAGCCCTGTCATTCCTTCTGTGCGTAGCAAGCATTCCTCTCGCCGTGCAGGCCTGGGAACCCCTGAGCCCCCGGGAACTGGCGCTGATGGAAGCCGCCTACAACGGGGAACTGGAGAATGTTCAAAGTCTCGTGGCAGACGGTGTCAAAGTTGATGCGCTTGATGAGGAGAAGCGCACATCCCTGATGTTGGCCGCCTTCAACGGTCAGGCACCGGTGGTGGAATACCTGGTGGAGAAAGGCGCGGAACTTGAGTTGAAGGACAACAATGGCAGGACTGCTTTGCTATACGCCTCCAGCGGTTCCTTTCCAGAGACGGTGGAGTACCTGTTGAAGAGCGGAGCGTTTGTTAACGTACAGGGCACGGCGGAGGGCTTCACCGCCCTGATGACCGCATCGGCGGAAGGGCTTGAAGAAATTGTGCGCCTGCTTCTTTCCTACGGGGCGAATCCGGATATCAAAGACAGGGATGGCGATACAGCTGGGGATTTTGCCCGGCAGAAAGGTCATTCCAGCATTGTCGCACTGCTTGAGAAGTCGAAAACAGAATCAGTTGATACGCGATAGACAAAACATAAATATTCATTAATTATAAGATAGGCTATGGTGAATTTAGCCGATCTTTCAACATCAATCCAAGGCGATTTTTCATGAAACGATACAAGCTCGTAATTCCCCAATTATTCCTTGTTCTGGGGTTGTTTTTGATGACAACCCATTCATGGGCAATGGATGCGGAAGAAGATGAAGATCCGGCAGAGGACAAGACGTCAGAAACAGAAGACGGCACGGCAGGATCCAATAAAACATTCAACCCTCCACATGATGACCATATAAACAGCACACCTGAGCATCCCGACCATAAATCAGGCGCCAGCGCTTCGGGCGGTGCAGACCTGGCACATGCCGCCACCGATCCCTCGGCCGTATTGGCCCAAATTCAGAATTTATTCTGGACAACGGGCAGTTCGGACGACAACAACATCTCCAACACCTATCTGCTTCAGCCGGTACTGCCGTTGAGCAAAAACAATGTCTTTCGCCCGGCACTGCCGGTTGTTAATACCAGCGGGAAAACCGGTATTGGAGATTTGTTCCTGATGGATGTATTCCTGAACCCGGTGAAGACCGGTACCTGGGGGTGGGGCATTGCCGGCAGTGTGCCCATCGGCGCCGATGAATTCACCACGGATAAGTGGCAAGCAGGCCCTGCACTGCTTTACATGAATAAAACCAATGAAAAAGTCTTGTGGGGAATTCTGGGGTACAACCAGTGGTCTTTCGCCGGCAAATCTTCGGCTTCAGATGTGAATGTGCTCTCGTTTCAACCCATCATGGTCGTTCACACCGGCTGGGGGTACTGGGGCTGGACCGACCAGCTCGCTACTGTCGACTGGGAAGACAACCAGACTTCCATTCCACTCGGGCTCCGGTTTGGCAAGGTATACATGGGCAAGACTCCGCTCAATGCGGCGGTTGGGTTCTATTACACGCTCAACAATAAGGGCAGGGATAACGTGTTTGGCGTGAAGTTCACGGCCGCCTTCATCAAGCCAAAATGGCTCGTGCACTGATCCGATTTTCAGTTCTGTTCCTCGACCCACGTCGGCATATCGTCAGGCGACGGCCAGTGCCCTGTCCGAGATCGGTGTGCCTCAGAACGAGGTGCCGCTGGCGCTGTTGATGTTCAAGGTTGGTGTTGAAACAGGGCAGGTCATTTTTGTGGCGGCCGTTTCCCTGCTGTTGGCCGGCCTGCACCGTTTGCATGGCCGTTCGGCGCTTACGCTGGCGCGTGCCACGCCCTATGCGATTGGTGGTGTGGCCACGTTCTGGACCATTGACCGGCTGGTCACTACTTTCAGCATGTGATGCCAACACAAAATGAATTATGGAATGGAAAAGATCGTTAATTTATAATTTGGGGGCAGCGATGGGGTCTGAGCAAGAATAGGAGAAATTGTTATGCGTTTTTCATCAATGTCCTCACGTATGGGTGGCCTGGCCCTAATCGCAATGTTGTTGTTCAGTTCAAGTCCGGTTGCCGCCGATGAAAATTCACCGGGCGAATGGGAGAAGTATTTCGAGATTTACGGCTGGCTGCCCAATATCTACGTAACCACCGCTTCACAGGACCATATAACACTAACCCTTGGCGACCTCCTCAGCAATCTGAAATGGATGACCATGCTTGACTTTGGGGCGCGAAAAGACAAGTGGTCTTTTCGTGTGGATGTCATCTATTTGCACATCGGTGACCATATTCAAGAGACCACCGGTGGCCCTTTCGGTCGCCCCGAAACACTTGATGTTAATGTTAGCCTCAAGGGCCTCATTTCAACTCTTAGCGGCGGTTATCAGATTGCCGGCAATGACAGGTACCAACTGGATATCATAGCCGGTGCACGTTATCTCAATCTTGAGCTGCCACTGACGATTGATATAGACGACAAGTCAGAACGTGTGGACCCCGGCGGCCACACTTGGGATGGCATCGTTGGCATCAGCGGCGTGACCACGCTAAACGATAAATGGTATGTCGACTATTATGGTGATATAGGCACCGGTGATTCCGATCTTACCTGGGAGACCAGAGTGGGGATTGGCTACAAATTCAAGAAATTCACCGGCACGGCCGGATTGCGCTATCAGCGCTGGAACTTTGACAAAAAGGCTGAATTGGACAACCTGCGTGTTATTGGCCCGTATGTTGGTGCCAAGTGGTTTTGGTGATCCGATCGTCCAGGCGGTTGGTGAAACGGTCCAGGTAGCGCGCGTTGGTCAAAAGCGCCTGGTAATAGTCTGAGATTCCCTTCACGCTGAAGCCGGGTGATTCAATTGGCCCCATCAGCTCGATACTGTAGCAGTGAATTTTCATAAGCCCTGGGCGGCACCATGTTTTTTGCGTGTGGTCCGGCTGTCAGTATGGGATATGGCGAATACATCCGGAGTGATAATATGTCGTTGGACGCCTGGTTGACCATCGGTATTCTCATACTGACTTTCGTCGCCTTGCTCGCCACAAAACTACCACCCGCGACCGTTTTTCTGGGCGCGCTGACCCTGAGCGTCACTTTTGATCTTGCGCCACTGGATCGTAGCCTGGCCGGTTTTGCCAACCCTGGCGTGTTGACCATCGGAGCTCTGTTCATGGTTGCCGCGGGCATGTACACCACCGGCGCCATCAGCCTGTTGAGCGAGAAGTTGATTGGCCGCCCGAAGAGCATGCTGGGCGCCCAGCTGAAAATCCTGCCGCCCATCGCGGTTGGCAGCGCCTTCCTCAACAACACCCCGCTGGTGGCGATGATGATCCCTGTGATCGGCGATCTGTGCCGCAGCACCGGCCTGTCAAAAGCCAAGCTGTTTATTCCACTATCCTTCGCTTCCATCCTGGGTGGCATGTGCACGCTGATCGGCACGGCGACCAACCTGATCATCGCCGGCCTGGTGCTTGATGCGATCAGCAGCGGCGCCGGTGGCGCAGCCAAGCTGCGGGAAATCACCATGTTCGATCCTTCATGGGTGGCGGTGCCGGCAATGATCATCGGGTTGATCCTGCTGATGTTCACGTCGAAATGGTTGCTGCCCGACACCGGTAAGGGACAGGCGGCGGTGGATTCGCTACGCCGTTACGGGGCGGAATTCACGATTTCAGAGACCTCTTCGCTCAAGGGGCAGACACTCGAGGCCGCCGGTTTCGCCGAACCGGTGGGTTTCGAGCTGCTGGAACTCATCAGGGCGGATGGTTCGGGCGCCGTACTCGAACCTGCCACCCGGTTGGAAGGCGGCGATGTTCTGGTCGTTTCGAGCGATCTGGACACCCTGGCGCGGCTGTGGACCATGCATGGCTTGTCGCCTCTGCATACGATGAAACCCATGAAAACACAGCGTCACGATCACCAGTTGGTTGAAATCGTGGTTTCGCCGCAGAGCTCTTTCGTCGGCCGCAAGCTATCCGAATTTCCACTACCGGACAGCCCCTATGACGCGCCGCTGGTTGCCGTGAGCCGCAACGATCAAGCAGTGGCGGGGCGCATCGCCGACGTGCAGGTGGAAGTTGGTGATGTCGGGGTGCTGGAAGTCGACGAGTCATTTTTCTTCGTGAACGCCAAAGAATCCGAATTTTCGCTGGTGCGGCGACTGCGCGGCTACCGCATCCAGCGCTGGGGCAAGGCCATTACCGCCTCGCTGATCACGGCCGCCATGATCACGTCGGCTGCAATGGGCTGGTTAAGCATGCTGAACGCGGCCATGCTCGCATCAGGCGCCATGCTGCTGACCGGCTGCCTGACGCTGCGTATCGCTGCGCGCAGCATCGATTACGGTACCTTGTTTGTACTGGGTGCGGCCATTGGTGTCGCGGCAGCGGTCAGCGAAAGCGGGCTGGCAGCTGAAATTGCCGCCCTGTTAACACGCCTGGGGGGCGGTGACCCCACCGTGGCGCTGGCGGTGGTATTCATTGGCCGGATCGTAATGGCGAACCTGATTACCAACACGGCTTCGGCTGTATTTCTGTTTCCCATTGCGCTGTCGATCGCAGATCAGTTGGGCGTGAGTTTCATGCCGTTCGCAATAGCGCTAATGACAGGCACCATCGGTGCCGCGATCACTCCCGCCGCCTACCAGACCAATTTGATGGTTTACGGTCCCGGTGAGTATGCATTTTCGGATTTCGTCAAAATGGGCGTTCCGCTGACCCTGGTGGTTGGCGTGATCACCATCTGGCTGGCGCCGGTTTTCTTCCCCTTCTGATCAGTGCAGGTATTCTACGGCGCTATTCAAATTCAGAGAAGTGCCCTGGATTTTGTGTTCAACCCTTCCCTGGGTATCCAGAATTGTGATGAGATTCGAGTGTGAAATTTCTGCTTCACCGGCCGGCACATATTTCACCTCCAGCACCATCGCCAGCGTTCTGACATCTTCATCGCTACCGGAGAGTAAAAGCCATCCGTCCAGGCCACGCTTTTCCGCATAGGCCTTCATAACATCAGGTGTATCGGTGGTCGGCATCAGGGAAACAAGAACAAATTTTACTTCGTCGCGCTGTGCTTCGGACAGTTGTTTTTCAATCGCCTGCATGTTCGAGACTATGGTGGGACAGGTGTGCTGACAACTGGTGTAGGTCATGCTCAATAAGATCTTGTTTCCTGCGAGTTCGCGCAGGCTCATGCTTTGCGAATTTTGGGTCTGCCATGAGCTATCCAATTGATAGATAGAGTTCCCCGGATACTCAGCGAATACCGGCTGGCAGAGCAATAGCATAATCGCAAACACGAAACCGGTTTTTCCTGATCGCTTCATTCTGAATCCTCCTTTGAAATATCCGAGGCGCAGCGAAAGCCGAGGTTATTGATCGCAAAAGTAGCGCTTAAACTGGAACGAAACCCGTATCGCATGAAGGCTGCGTAGTCGCTGGGGTCAGCAGAGCCCGAGGCAGCTGCGGCACAATACAAGTCTGTATTCACACTGGCGTCAGCACGGGATTCTCCAGAGGTCAAAATCGAATTGAAATCCAGCGTCCATTCCCAATTCAGGCCATGGAGGTCTTTTACTCCCCAGTAGTTAGCCGGCCGCTTGCCGATCGTCCCATGGGAAGCAGGTTTGGCGTACCAATCCAGGATCCGTTGATTGTAATCTTCATCCTGGCTGCCATCCGGGCTGGTTTCACTGGCACTTGCTACGTATTCCCATTCCGCAACAGTGGGTAGCCGCTTGCCCTGCTTCTTACAATATGCATTGGCTGCAAACCAGGAAACGTTGACCACAGCCTGATGATTTTGCGCCGCTGCCGGTTGCCAGACACCCTCGATTTGCGACCAGTGGGCCAGGTAATTTGGTTCTGAAAAAAGGTCTGGAATAGCTCCTTTTCTCCAGTCGTTGGCTGCCTGGGTGAACCGGTAATAGTCGAGATTCGAAACAGGGGTTTCGTCAATCAGAAAATCATCCACTCTGATCAGCTCGCTGTCCTCCCTCATATACAATGGTCGGTACTCACCAGCGGTGATCGCCACCATTTCCAGCGCTAGCGCCACCAGCAGTAAGCCAGAGACAAAAAACAACGGCTAGTGTCCCGAAGCCTTATTAACCGAGCTGCCCTCGAGGCGTCTTTTCTCAACCTGATCTGCTGAAATGACCCCCCCATTGTTATTCCAGCTGTTCAGCAGGAAGGTGAGAACATTCGCTATCTCGTTATTGGAAAGCCCGATCGACGGCATATAGCCATCGTACTCCAGCTCATTGACCTTGATTTTCCCTGACATGCCATACAACACAATATCAATAGCCCGTTGATGGTCCGCATTCAGAAAGTCGGAACCGGTCAGGGGCGGGAACGCCCGGGCGATACCAACGCCGCCCGCCTGGTGGCAAGCCTGGCAGTTTGATTCGTAAACCCGCTGGCCAAACTTAATCTGCTCACTCTTATTACTGGCGGTAGAAAGCTTTTGTGTTTCACCTGGTACGGCTTGGGGCGCTCCCCCTTCGGGCAGATAGACGACATCCTTTTGTTTACCGGAATAAATGGCCAAGTCGGCTGGCCCTGCTACGTTGATCATGCCCAGGGCGCCTTTGTTAAATGCCCTGAAAATTGAATGATCCACGATTATAAAATCACCAGGAACATCCATCTTTAGTTCAACGATAGCAGCGCCCCCGGCAGGAACCAGCGTGGTTTGTACGTTCTGATTAATCAGCGAACCACCCTCGACATTCACTTTCTCAAAAATTTCGCCAATCACATGGAAGGAAGAAACGAGATTGGGGCCGCCGTTGCCCACGTAGATGCGGACCGTTTCCCCGACCGTTGCGGCAAGTGCATCCTCACCTGTCAATGCGCCTACAGACCCATTAAATACAACATAGTCGGCAAGTTCGTTGATCGCTTTTTCCATGTCAAAGGGTTGCAGTCCGGCTTCACCGTATTTTCCCTTGGTATAGAAATCGCCCTGCACAACATAATATTCACGGTCGACAGGTTCCATGCCGCCCGGGGGTTCCACCAGGATCAATCCATACATGCCATTGGCAATATGCATCCCCACCGGCGCAGTTGCGCAGTGATAAATGTACAAACCTGGATTCAGGGCCTTGAAACTGAATATGGACGTATGGCCGGGTGCGGTGAATGAAGATGTCGCACCACCACCAGGACCGGTCACCGCGTGAAGATCAATGTTATGAGGCATCTTCGAAGAAGGGTGGTTGGATAAATGGAACTCCACTTCGTCACCTTCGCGAACACGGATAAAGCTGCCCGGAACAGTGCTGTCAAAAGTCCAGAACATGTAGTCCACACCATCAGTCAATGGCATGACTTTCTCGACGGTTTCCATGCGGACAATGACTTTGGCCGGGTGAGTCCGCTCTATCGCAGGCGGCACCAGGGGCGGAGGAGTAAGAACAGCCTCCTCAACCGGGAGATCTGCGGAAAAAGCGTTCATTGATACTGAAATAATCAATAGGGTCGTTGCTTGCAGCGTAGCTCTCATCTCGCTCTCCAATTTTTTTTACTTCGAACTTATGAATATTGCAGTGAAATATTGATATGATCATCTGCCAGAACATTGATGCATAATTATTGCATCAATATGACAAACTATAAAACAAAAAAGGCTCTGTTCCCTTTTCACATATTAGTTTCGCGCCGGGACGAGCTTTTCAAGCTCCTGAAACTTCTTGAGTGCGCAGGCCGCGTGGTCCACACGGGCCCGATGAGGTGAGGTTTAAACATACTGTACCGGAGTTATTTTGATGTCCATGATCAACAGTAAGCTAGGCCGCCAGTTCCTGATACTGGCCGTTGCCGGATTGATTGCCACGACAGCGCTTGCACAGGAACTGGAGTCCAGCTCTATCGATGGCTTCCGTTTGCTGATGGGACTGTTTGGCGGCCTTGCACTGTTCCTATTTGGCATCGATCAGATGTCAACCGGGCTCAAAGCAGTAGCCGGGGAACGCATGGCGACCATGTTAGGGGGTATGACGAAAAACCGGGTCATCGGCGCCATAACCGGTGCATTCGTTACCGCCATTCTGAATTCGTCTTCGGTCACCACGGTGCTTGTCGTTGGCTTCATCACGGCCGGCATCATGACGCTGTCGCAGTCCATCGGGGTGATTATGGGCGCCAATATCGGCAGCACAATGACTGCCCAGATCGTCGCCTTTAACGTAACCCAATACGCTATGCTGCCGATCGCTTTTGGCTTTGGCATGATTTTTTTCGGCAAGACCGAGCAGATGAAACACGGCGGCGCCATGCTGTTCGGGCTTGGCCTTCTGTTTGGCGGCATGGGCATCATGAGCGATGCGATGTATCCACTTCGCACCTACCCACCATTCCTGGAATTGATGACGAAACTTGAAAATCCGCTTCTGGGCATCCTGGTGGGCGCGGTTTTCACTGGCCTGGTGCAGTCTTCCGCCGCGACAACCGGTATTGCCATCGTAATGGCGAGCGAAGGCCTGATGTCACTTCCAGCCGGTATCGGCCTGGCGTTGGGCGCCAATATAGGAACCTGCGTCACGGCTATCCTGGCGGCCATCGGAAAACCTGTGCCCGCCCGCCAGGCCGCGGCTGCGCACATCGTGTTCAATATTCTGGGTGTGTTGATCTGGTTGCCGTTTATCGACCAGTTGGCGCAGTTGGCAACGATGGTCTCACCGGCCCACACGGAACTGGCAGGTGCAGCCCGGATGGCCGCGGAAGTACCGCGTCAAATCGCCAATGCCCATACCATTTTCAACGTGGCCAACACCTTGTTGTTTATCTCGTTCACCGGGGCGCTTGCGCGGTTTGTTGAAAAACTGGTACCCGAGCGCGAGGTTGTCTCCCGGGAAATCATCACGCCCAAATACCTGAGCGAGGAGTTACTGCCAACCCCAACCCTGGCCCTGGATGCGGCCCGTTTCGAGGGGCATCGCCTGGGTGAAATTGCTTCCAGCATGGTGCATAAATTGGGGCCGGCCCTGGAAACCGGGGATATGGTTGAACTCGAAGCGCTCGAAAAGATGGACGACCAGGTGGATGTGCTGCAGGAAAAAATATTCCAATACCTGGGTGAGATTCACAAGCAGGAATTGACCAGCCAGCAAGGCGCTGATTTGATTCTGTTGATGAAAGGCATCGACGATATCGAACGCATCGCCGATACGGTCAGAAGTGACTTGATTCCGCTTGGACGAACCGTGATTGCGCAGGGTATCGAGACGAGCGAGACGACCAGGCATATTCTGCAGGCACTGTACCAGCGTGTTTGTCATGCAGTTGAGCAGTCCATCAGCGCAATTTCAGATGTTGATCAGAATAAAGCATTGGAAGTGATCAATATGAAGGCCGAAATCAGTGGTCTGATCAGTGATGCGCTGAAGTATCAGGCAGAACGCGTAGCCCCTACCACCCCGGATCTCATCGCTACCTTCCGCAGGGAAGACGAAGTAATTGATTCGTTAAGGCGCATATATAGGTTGACCAGACGTTTGGCAAATCTTATGTTACCTACCGTAGTTTCGGTCAAAGACGCATGATCCCTATTCGAAAAACTTTATTGGTCGTGGTTTGTATAACTGAATGAGTGATAACGATTATGTTGGGAAACCGGTGAATAATATGCGAAACCTCTCCAGGCCAGGTTTGTTATTGGCGAGCCTTTCCTTTTTGTTTCTAAGTGCTTGTACCACAGTCGGTCCGGATTTCGAAAAACCGCAAGCTGAAGTGCCGCCCGAATGGCTACAGGCCGAAAATGAGAAGATCAGCACTGATCCGGCCACTTATCGGGACTGGTGGAAAAATTTCAATGATCCGGTACTCGATCAACTGATCGACCGGGCTTATCAGAATAATCTCACCTTGCAGATTGCCGGTCTTAGAGTGTACGAGGCGCGTGCGATTCTGGGCGTTGCGACCGGCGCAAAATACCCGCAAATCCAGCAAATGGTCGGTGCTGTCGGGGGTACCCGTCTTAGTACCAACGCCGAACCGATTTCAAACCTGCCAGACCCGATTCGTGATGGCGTGGATAACACGTTTGGTAACTACCGCGTGGGCTTCGACGCCGCCTGGGAAATGGATTTTTGGGGTAAGTATCGCCGCATCGACGAGTCTGCCGGTGCGAACTACCTGGCGAACATAGCCACCTATGACGATGTCATGGTTACCATTACAGCAGAGGTGGCCGCCAGCTACATCCTGTTACGCACACTGGAAGAGCGCCTGGCCATTGCAGAAAACAACGTGGCCCTGCAACAGCGCAGCCTGGAAATTTCCTCAGTACGAAGCCGCAATCAGCTGACTACCGAACTCGATCCGGCCCTGGCACGTTCGCTTTTGAGCACGACCGAGGCACTGGTGCCTGTGCTCAGGGCTTCGATCCGCGACATCAAGAATGCGCTTAGCATGTTGTTGGGTGAAAGCCCGGGCGAAATTGACGTTCTGCTGGCACAGTCCAGCGGCATTCCGGCGCCACCCATGGAAGCGTCCCTGGGTGTGCCCACGGACTTGCTCAGGCGCCGGCCGGATATCCGCCGGGCCGAATATCGCGCGGCTTCCCAAAGCGCGAGGATCGGTGTTGCCAAGGCGGACCTGTATCCCGCGTTGAGCCTGGTTGGCAATGTCGGAATGGCGTCTGGCGATGTCGGCGACCTGTTCGAATCCGATAGTTTCAGGGCTTTTGGTTTTGTATCTTTCCGCTGGAACATTTTCAACTATGGCCGAATCAAAAACCTGGTCCGGGCAGAGGATGCGCGCTTCCAGCAGAGTATCGTCCATTATCACAACACGGTTTTGCGCAGCCTGATGGAAGTTGAGGGTGCCTCCAACCGGTTTGTCGAAGCCCAGGCGGAAACAGAAGCACTGGCTGGAGGCGTCGAGGCGTCAGGTCGTGCCGTGGAATTGGCGGAGATCCAGTACCGCGAAGGCACCGCATCGTATACCCGGGTGCTTGAGAGCCAACGTTTCCAGCTGTTGACGCAGGACAGTCATGCGGCTGCCAGGGGCCGGATCGGAACCAATTTCGTGGCCATGTACAAGGCGCTTGGGGGCGGTTGGGATAACGCGGCCAGGCAACAGAATCTGGTACCCCGGGAGATGATCGAAACCATGCAGCAGCGGGTGAATTGGGGCGACATGTTGGAAAGCGCAACTCCACCACTCGAAAACAACTGAACATTTTTAAATAATGTAATTTCCAGCTTGCTCAGCACCGGCAAGCGGTTCTAAAGGCAGAGGTAGTCAGATGAGACTTAATACACAGATCGACACGCGTCGTTTCCTTCGCAATGTCATGTGCGCTTCGATGGGCATGTTGATACTTGCCGGGTGTACCAAAGAACCACCGCCCAAGCCACCGACACTGGTCAAGGCCATGCAGGTCGTTGCAGCCAGTGATTTGTCGAAAACTGTTTTCCCCGGCCGCGCGAGCGCTGGGCAGGAAGCGAACCTGTCGTTCCGGGTCGCCGGTCCGCTGGTTGAATTTCCAATCAACGTCGGCGACAAGGTTGCGGCCGGTGGCTTGATCGCGCGCATTGATCCCAATGACTACCAGGTCAACCTGAGGAATGCCCAATCGCAATTGCTATCCGTCGGGGCTGCTTATACTGCAGCTGAAAATGACTACCAGCGCGTCATGAGTACATTCAGGGAAGACCCCGGGCGCGACCAGCCAACGCGCAGTTGATGCATCCCGGGCACTGCGGAACCAGGCAGCAGCACAGGTCTCAGCGCTGGAGGCGCTGGTACAAACGGCCTCTGACCGCTTGAGTTATACCCAATTGCTGGCCCCATTTGACGGTGAAGTGGTCGCGACCTACGTGGAGAATTTCGAAACGGTCGTGGCTTTGCGGCCCATTGCAAGATTGCTCGATCCGAGCAGTATTGAGCTGGTTATCAGCATACCGGAAAGCCTCATTGGCTATGCCGACTATGTCACCAGCATAACGGTGTCCTTTACCGCGCTACCGGGCGTAAGTCTTCCCGCCACGATCAAGGAGATCGGTCGCGAAGCCACCCAGGCCACTCGCACTTATCCGGTGACCCTGGTCATGGCACAGCCTGAAAGTGGTGAAATTCTACCGGGCATGGCCGGCGAGGCAACCATCGAGGCTCGATTGCCGGAGGGTACCGGCAGGACCGGTATCACTATTCCGGCGAGCGCGATGTTTGCAGGTTCGGATATCGAAGTGACCAACGTATGGGTTATCGATCCGGCGACCAATAGCCTCAGCCAGCGGGCGGTGGAAACCGGCAGGCTCTCTTCTTCCGGCGTGCTGATCACGAGCGGACTCGAGGCCGGCGAGTGGATCGTGGTTGCCGGAACCCATTCTCTGTCAGATGGCCAGGAGGTGAAGATTATTGAGTCGGGAGATGCCCAATGAACCTGACCCAACTTGCTCTCGACAAGCAGGCGCTGACCAATTTCGTCGTCGCTCTGGTTGTCGTGGGCGGTTTATTCAGTTATGCGACCCTCGGCCGGTTGGAAGATCCTGACTTTACGGTCAAGACCGCCATCATCGCGACTGCTTACCCTGGTGCCAGCCCCCTGGAAGTGGAGCTGGAAGTCACTGACCTCCTCGAGCAGGCTATCCAGGAGATGCCGCAACTCGACACAATGTACTCCCAGTCCCGGGCCGGCCTGTCCATTATCAGGGTGGACATGAAGGAATCGTACTGGGCCGACAGCCTGCCCCAGGTCTGGGATGAGTTGCGTCGCAAAATCAATGACGCCACGCCCCGTTTGCCGCCGGGTGCGCTCAAGCCCGACGTCGGCGACGATTTCAGTTTCGTCTTCGGTTTTGTGTTGTCAATCTCTGGAGATGACTACTCTTACGCAGAACTGGAAGACTACGCCAAGCTGATCCGCAAGGAACTCGGCCTGGTTGAAGGTGTGTCACGGGCGGACCTGTGGGGTGCACAACCCAAGGTGATCTATTTAGACATCTCCGAGGCGCAACTGGCTGCCTTGCGCATCACCAAGGAAGACATCCTGGCCACGCTCGCCTTGCAGAACATGGTGGTGAACGCCGGCTCGGTCGATTTGCTGGGGCAGAACTTGCGCATAGAGGTCACTGGAGAGTTCGCCACACCTGAAGATATCGGTGAACTGACCATCCGCCGCTCGCTGGCGGATTTGCTGGTGAGCTCGGGTCGCGGTGTTGCGGCATTTTCACGAACGATAGAGAGTGCGACGCCCACCGGGACCGCGGAGGGCGGTAGCAGCGCTGATGTGCGTGCCAGTGAGCTGATCCGGATCAAAGATGTCGCCACGGTGCGCGAAGGTTATCTTGAACCTGCCTTCACCAAGATGCGGTTCAACGGTAAGCGGGCGATCGGAATTCAGTTAGCCAATGTGACTGGTGGCAACGTGGTAGTAACCGGCGCCAACCTGGACGCACGGCTCGGGGAGCTGCTGCCGGAAATTCCCGCAGGAATCGATGTGGAGAAATTTTTCTGGCAGTCGGATCTCGTTTCTGAATCCATTAACGGGTTTGTGCTCAGCCTGGTGGAAGCCGTCCTGATCGTACTGGCCGTCATCGCCATCAGCATGGGTTGGCGCATGGGCCTGGTCATCGGCTGGTCCCTGGTCGTGACGATACTCGGCACCTTCATGGTGATGAAGATAACGGGCATGAGCCTGGAGCGCATTTCCCTGGGCGCCCTGGTGGTCGCTTTGGGAATGATGGTGGATAACGCCATCGTGGTGGCGGATAACTATTCCGTGCGCCTGAAAAAGGGGATGAAACCGATTGAGGCAGCGATCGACAGCGCCGCCACGCCGGGAACGGCTCTGCTGGGCGCAACGATTGTCGCGATCATGGCGTTCTACCCGGTATTCGCCGCACCGACCAGCGCCGGCGAATACGGCCGCGGCTTGTTTACCGTGGTGGGAATTTCACTGATGATCAGCTGGCTGGTCGCAATGACCATGACGCCGCTGAACTGCATCAGCCTGATCAAACCGCCGAAGGAGGGTGAAGATTCCACGGCTGACCCCTATGACAGTGGATTTTTCCGGGGCTACAAGCGACTCCTGGAAGGCGCAGTCAGGCGTCGCGGGCTGACGATTCTCGGTATGATTATCCTGCTGGTAGGCGCAGGTGTCGGTTTTACCGGCATCCCGCAACAGTTCTTTCCCGATTCCACGCGTAGCCAGTTCATGATCGATTACTGGGCTCCACAGGGCACCACGCTGCAATCGGTCTCTGCCGATTTGCGCGGTATTGAGGAGAAACTGAACGGTGACCCCCGGGTGGTAAGCACCGGCACCTTCCTGGGCGCCGGTGGCCCGCGTTTTTACTTACCGGTAGACCCGGAATATCCGTACACCTCCTTTGGACAGATCATCGTCAATACACCGGACTACGAAGCCGTTGTCGGGCTGATCGAGGAGTTAGAGCCATGGGTGGCTGAAAACTACCCCCAGGCCTTGACCAGGGTGCGCAAATACACGGTAGGACCAGGCGATACCTGGCCCTTCGAGTTACGCATTGCCGGACCTGCAGAGGCGAATCTGGATACGCTGCGGCGGCTGGGCGAGGAGGGAATGGCGATACTGCGTGCCAGCCACTGGCCAAACAGGTGCGCACCGATATGCGCCAACGGGTACAGAAAGTGGTGGTGGACTATGAGCAGGAGCGGGCCCGCTGGGCCGCCGTATCGCGAACAGATGTCGCGCAAGCGACAAAGCGAGCATACGATGGCATGCCGATTGGCCTGTACCGCGAAGACGATACGATGCTGCCGATCATTGCCCGCGATACTGAACAGGACCGTCAGCGCGTGGCCGGGCAACTGGACCTGGTACAGGTGCAGCCCACCCTTGCCCTGCAAACGGCCCCGCTTGGTCAGGTCGTTGATGGCATCAACCTGGAATGGGAAGACCCGATCATCAGCCGCTTCAACCGCCGCCGCCAGGTCGCAATCCAGGCTTCCCCTGATGGTGTCACCTTTCCGGCATTGCGCGCCGACGTCAAGGGTCAATTCGATGCGATGGAACTTCCGCCGGGCTTCGACCAGATGTGGGACGGTGAGTACGACAGCACCATGCGGGCACAACTTTCCCTGATCCCCGGCATGATACCGGCCGCCGTGATCATGACCCTGATTATCGTGGCGCTGTTCAATTCGCTGAAGCCCTCGATCATCATTGGGTTGGTCGTGCCCTTTGCGCTGATTGGCATCACCGCGATCCTGCTGCCCGCCCAGGTGGCATTCGGCTTCATGGCCTTGCTCGGAGCCATGAGCCTGATCGGCCTGATGATCAAGAACGCGATCGTGTTGCTGGATGAGATAGAGGCCAATAGAAAAAAAGGGATGGAGCCCTACGATGCCCTGGTGGCGGCAGGCATGTCGCGCGTGCGGCCCGTGGTGCTGGGCGCCGCCACCACCGTGCTGGGCGTTATTCCGCTGGTCGCAGACGCGTTTTGGCAAGCGATGGCGCTGACCATGATGTTTGGACTGATGGTGGGTACCGTGTTGACCATGGTGCTGGTGCCAACCTTTTACGCCGTGGTTCACAAAGTTAAGTCGCCGGCCAAGCAGAGCCGAAATTGAGAAAGCATATGAATCAAGCGCTGTTCGCTATATTAATTTTCGCCTTCGGGGCTGCAGTTGTCCTGGCGGCTGATCCGGCCGGTGAGCCTCAATCCCTGTCCACCGAAACGGTCCTGAAGGTGACCGCCCGCGTGGAATCGGTAGACCTGGACACGCGGCTGGTTTCGCTGCGTACGCCTGAGGGCATGTTGTTGACATTTACAGCGGCACAGAGCATTAGAAAGCTGGAACGGGTGGACATCGGCGATACCGTGGATTATGAGTTTGTGAGTCACGTGACCTTGCTATTGATCGAAGAGAACGGCGCGGTTCCTGATGACGAGGAACATTACAGCGAGTCCACAGAAAGTGCAGGTGAAAAACCCAGCATAACGAAGGAGGCAAGCAGTGTACGTTCGGCAAAAATTGTCGCGATCGACCGGGATGCTAGTACTTTCAAACTGGAGTGGCCCGATGGATCCATTGACGAGCACACCGCGAAAGAGAAGAAAAACCTCGATAAGGCATCAGTGGGAGATTACATCGTGATCACACAAACAGAAAAAATGGTCATTTCAGTGAAAAAGCCGGCCCCGGAATAAGCCGGCGGGATGTAGTTCACAACTGGTCTTTCCCCCGGTTATCTATATACATGGCAACCAGCCTCGCCACCAGTATCGCCAGGTACATTTGTCCAAATATCGCTTGGACATAAGATGCAGTCATACCATGTGGCGTGAGCGGCGATATATCCCCGTAGCCCAGCGTTGACATCGTGATGAAACTGAAATAAAGGAAATACAGCACCCGGTCAGGGGTGCTTGCCAGCTCTTCCAGGCCGGTGAAAGAACCCGGCTGGAGAAGTTCGATCAGGCCGTAGATAAACGCAAACCCAACCCCGATCATCAAATAGACGTTGATTGCACCGAGTATCAGCTCCACCGTCACGGTATGGCTGCGCATCACAATATCGCGCAGCAACATGCCACAGACCCAGAATAGGAATAGCGGCGTAGCAACGTACCGGCTTGTTGCCAGCCAGCCCCATTGTAGACTCAATACCGCGAGTTGCGAAAGCAGCGCGGCCAAACCCAGGACCAGGACGATCTTAAACCGGAGGCCCGGGCCTGCCACGGTCCTGGCGGCGGCCAGCATCACCAGTATCACAATCACGTCGAGCAACCAGCTGAATGTTGGGTTCACAGACAGGAAAGGACTGGCCAGGATCATCAGCGCAATGGAGGCCAGCAATAAACGGTGGCCTTTTTGCCGCAGGGCAGTTTTGGTTTCGCTCAGTGACTTCATGGAAGGAGCAAAATGGTGTTTTCAGATAGCAGTGCGTACAGGTCAACGGTCATAGGGAATGCCAATCGGGAAATTCAGGTTCCTGATTGTACCTGATAGGATTACGGATATTGCTGTTACAGTATATTGAAGCTGTAATTCAAAATAATCCGCACTTGATTGGCAACTTCTCCTTTATCGTCCTCTCTCAACCGGGCATAACGAACCCTGAACCAGAGCCCTTTCCAGCGGCCGTGATCCGGCTTGTAATCCAGGGTGATATCGGTTTCATTAATGTCTCCAAGCGGGAGGAGCGATTCTTCCTGAAGCGCATCTTTGCCCCTGATGTAGCTGACATTGGCGCTCCAGTCCGGTAATCCAATAACATCGAAGTGAAAGGAAAGTGATGCCCGCCAGGCTTTCTGGTTGGCGCGATCGAAATCACTCAGCATGCTGGTGGTGTATCCGGGCCTGCCCCCAAATGGACTCTCGATCTTCGCGCCGTCATCCGTCCTGGTGTACGCCAGGCTGAAGACAACATTTGCATAGCTGGTGATCAACTTCAGTCCTCGTGCATTGGTCTTGAACTCGCCCAATAAATGCTTTCCGATACTGTCCTGGTGGGTGTATTGCACCGAGGCCATCAATCCCAGGCCATTGATCGTCTTTTTCCAATTCGCTTCTGTGTAGAACAGTTGGAACAGGTTGGGCGTGCGCTGCACCGTGGCCCCCCAGTCGAAACCGGTATCCGGTGGTTTCCAGAGCACGCTCAGCATGGTGGTCCCTGAACTGTTGTCTTCTACATCCAACACTTCACCCATGCTGATAAAGTCTTCGCTGTTGCGCAGTTTGATCTTATCCACGTAACCCACGACAAAGTCCAGGCTGGTTCCTTCCCGGCCAATGCCATAGGCCTCAAAGGTGTTCGGGATCATCCGGCTGTCATTCCTGTTCATGTAGGGGAGATCCAGTGTCTGGCGGTAGAAGCGGCCGCTCAGGCCTTTCCAGTTGATCTCCAGGTAGGCCTGCCCCAGGGTTGAAATGTTGTCGCCGTTTGGCTGCAGCATACCGGATGCGCCGGCCAGTTCATTCCCGCTGAGTTCATACGAACCGTAAACCGATGCTGCTATGGTGAGAAAATCCCGCCATCGCCCCGAACGGAAAGCCACCTCGCCCGGCGCCGCCCAGGCTTTGATATCGTTCAGGTCGGCAAAGCGGGTTTGAAAATCCATCGTGCGGAAATTGAACTGCAGATGCCCATCACGCAAAAAAGGACCTTTGGACTTGCGCCAGCCGTCGATCGCCTTGGTCACCGGTCCCCGGTAAAAACGGATCGTACCGGCCACGTTTGACAGTGTGCTGTCGATGTCGTCAACGGATCTTGGTGGGGTCATTTCAGCTGTTTTGTATTCCGCTCCATATAGGCTGAATGCTGATACAATCAACAGCACAAAAGTGCCAATCGGTACAAGTCTTGCGGGCATTTTAGATGACACCTGAACCTCGAAATTTCGACAGGAAGATTACCATGTATAAGCAATCATTCGAGCAAAAAATAATTTCTAATGCTCTGCCATTTGCACTGGCCCTCATCATCAGTACCCCGGTTTGGGGCGGCGGGCTTTACATCACCGAATTCGGGCAACCGGGCATGGGTTTGTCGGGTGCCGGGTGGAACGTACTGGCTGAAGATGCTTCCACCGGTATTGCCAATGCGGCGGGCATCTTTTGGCTGGAAGACGACAGTGAGTGGATGGTGACAGGCTTGTACGTTACGCCGTCGTTGAAGTTTCGCTCAGAGGAAGGCACCACGGTGCCCGGTGGCGAGGGTGGCGACGCCGGCGTCTCCGCCATTGGTGGCTCTTTGTTCCACTCGCGCAAGCTCTCCGACAAGTGGGCATTCGGTATCGGCGTGAATTCAATCTCGGCAGCGGCCATCAGATACGATACCGATTTCGTCGGCCGTCACTGGGCACAGAAAGTTGACCTGTTGACCATTACGGCCACCGCTAATTTGGCTTACAAGGTCAATGATTCGTTCGCCGTGTATATTGGGGTTCCTATGATGTTCGGCCGACTGGACCAGAATGTGGCCATACCAGCGCTAGTGGGGCCGGCGCTTCCCGAGCGGGATGGTCTGGCGAAAGTCACAGATGGCAAGGACTTCAGTGCCACTATTGCATTTGGGCTCTACTGGCAATCTGACGAGAAAACCCGGTGGGGGCTAACCTTACTGGGTAAAAATAAATTGAATTTTGATGGCGATCTGGAAGTCACATTGCCGGGCGTGGGCAGTGGCAACACGATCGACAATATCGATGCCACTCTGGGGATTCCATTTCCCAGGGCCCTGGCCGCTTCGATTGCCCGGGACGTCAGTGATCGTACCACCCTGCTGGCTACCGTGGGTTGGGAGGACTGGAGCGAGCTTGATGAAATCCTGATCGATACCGACGCGGGCAGCGGTCAGTTCAGTTACGATTGGGAGGACACGTGGAAATTCGCGCTGGGCCTGCGCATACGGGGTAATGATCGGTGGAAATATTACACGGGTATCGCCTACGATACCTCCCCGACCAGCGCCTACAAGCGTACCGCCGATATGCCGATTGATCGCCAGATTCGTTTGTCGGCCGGCGCAAGTTATACGATGGATTCGGGCAAAGTACTCAACGGCTCATTCACTTACGCCGACTACGGCGATGCCCGAATCGACAACTCGAACGGCGGTGGCCATGTGGTTGGTGAATACCGGACCAATCGAATTCTCTTTTTCGCATTCAGCCTTGGCTGGTAGTCAGATCGCTCAAATTGGGAGGATGAATATTTTCATGAAGCTGCAGTGGCGAACTTGTCTGCTCATCATATCGATCCTGTTGCTGGCAGCATGCAGCGGTCAGCGCGTGTTGATGCCGACGCCTAATATCGAGGTCAATCCCGAAATAGACCATTACGCGGACCTTCACCCGGATCTGAAAAGCACCGAGGTGCCTCTGTTCTATATCACGGACCGGAAGCCGGAAAGAGACGAAAACGGCAATCTCGAGTATGGCTATGCACGTTCAGCTTCTCTGGCCTTCGGCACCACGATAGTGGACCTGGGCGAAAACATCAGCTGGGAGGAACTGGTTGAAGCCAGCCGCACCCAAAAACGCCTGAAAAAAGTACCGCTGAACCGCCGTGAACTTACCGAAATCATTCGTGGCCCCAACTCACCCATTCCTTACTACGAGATCGATGGAAAGCTTGTCCAGGATCCCGAATACCTGGCCAAACGGGAGGCTGTGAAAGAATTATTCCGTAACGAAATTGTCAGGTATCTGGACCGGACACCGCGCAAAGAAGTTTTTATTTACGTGCATGGATTCCACAACGATTTCAATGACGCCGCGTTCGCAATGGCCGAGCTTTGGCACTTCATGGGTCGGATCGGCATCCCGATCATTTACACCTGGCCGGCAGGGCACCCTGGCCTGTTTGGCTACACCTATGATCGTGAATCGAGTGAGTTTACGGTCTTCCACTTCCGGGAATTAATCAGATTCTTGGCGACTTTCCCCGAGGTGGAAAGAATTAACATCATAGCGCACAGCCGTGGAACCGATGTGGCGGTAACCGCCTTGCGTGAACTCACGATCGCTGCACGGGCCAGGGGAGAAAGTACGCGGGAAAAATACAAGATTTACAATTTTGTCCTGGCGGCGCCGGATCTGGACGCGCAGGTAGCCCAGCAACGCCTGGTGGGCGATCATGTGGCCTCTAGCGCGTATCGTTTTACCATCTACACCTCACCAGCGGACAGAGCCATCGGCTGGTCTAACAAACTGTTCGACAGTCCGATTGGCAGGGTCGGTAATATAAGTCCCGAAACCCTGCAGCCAGAGACCAAGGCGATACTGAGTCAGGGCCATAAAAACTTCGCATTCATTAACTTCCAGTCTGATGTGGACAAGTCGGATTCAGCTGCGGACGGCTTTGGCCACAGCTATTTCCGCAACGCCACGACCGTGAGTTCCGACCTGGTGCTGATGCTGCGTGATGACCTTGATCCCGGCACTCCCGGGCGGCCCCTGGAGAGCCTTGGCTACACTTCTGGCGGATTCCGCCGGGGTACCCGGCCAGGAACGCCGAGCCGTAAGCTCGCGCGGAGGAGTTCCAGGGTAATGGCATTGAGACTAACCAATTTGTTCCGTCACGCGGTGAGGTTTTTGGTGTTTGGCTTAGTCGGTGTCTTGCTGACGCTGGTTGTCGTCTTTGTCCTGCTCATGAACGATCGTCCGGATCTTAGTATCTGGCACCTGGCCGAGCTCGATCAAGAGTTCACGGTTGATTCTGAAGTGTCCAGTTTCAATGAATATCTTGCCCTGGAAGACCGCCTGTTCAAACAACTCGATGATGAAGTCTACGCAAAGATCAGGGCAAGCGAGAAAGGCCGATCAATCGATATAGCAAGGGCAGTCTTTCCGATCCGGAACGGTGGCCGCAAAACTGGAACCGCAGCTTTGAAATGCCGCTGAGCCAGCCCGGGGCCGGGGTATTGCTGCTGCATGGAATGTCTGACTCTCCCTACAGTTTGCGCAACCTCGGTGAGCCATTACACGAGGCTGGCGCCTACGTCGTCGGCCTGCGTATTCCCGGGCATGGTACGGCGCCTTCCGGCCTGATCGAGGTTAGCTGGCAGGACATGGAAGCGGCAGTGAAAATTGCCGTATCTCACCTGGCCGTGAAAGCGAAGGGCCAGCC